>OFDA01000018.1_pt1 | contig 226880 bp, 190 predicted proteins | sample 1520921 | NCBI WGS metagenome assembly OFDA01 (sample SAMEA2699028, study PRJEB24076) | metagenome
CCGGTTGGCTACGTTCGGAAGGGATAACCGCTGAAAGCATCTAAGCGGGAAGCCTTCTCCAAGATAAGGATTCCATGCGGCCCCGAGCCGCTGAAGACCCCATGCAGAACACGTGGTCGATAGGCCGGACGTGGAAGCCCCGCGAGGGGTGGAGCCGACCGGTACTAATGGTCGAGAGGCAACCCACATCCACACGCCCGCGAGGGTGTGTGGCGCAGGACCCGGCAGGGCCCCGCGAAGGCGCACAGGGAGCACGGTCCTCACACGCGCACGATCAGTCAACAGCAACACGCACCGCGTCCATTGTCCGGTCCCCGAACCGCCACACGCCGGCGGGAAACCCCTGTTTCCCGGCCGATAACCCAAGATTTGCGGCGGCCATGGCCCAGGAGAGACGCCCGGTCCCATTCCGAACCCGGAAGCTAAGACCTGGCACGGCGATGGTACTGCACCCGACAGGGTGTGGGAGAGTAGCACGCCGCCGCACCACACGACAAGGACCCCCGGACGAGGCCAACAACCCCCGGGGGCCCACCCATACCCAAACACAACAACCAACAGCCGTTGCAACAGAAGAATTCCTGTCCTAGACTGTGGTGTTGCTATGCATTATTTCACTCCGAAACGCTGTTCCACCTCGAACAAGATCATGTACCATGACAAGGCCCAGGCGCAGCATGCCGCCGACCAGAGCCTTATCGAACGCGGAGCGGAGCTGTGGGTGTATCGGTGCGAATACTGCGGCACCTGGCATCTGACGCATCGTGATCCCGCTCATGAGCACACGTATGTCCCCCTGAACCAGCAGATAAAACCGCACAGCCGCAAGAAGGGCTACAAGCCGCGGTGGCGTTGATGCTCTTCTCCCGTCATTCGCTGAATAGGCGAATCCGCGAGGGCCGAACAACACGAGTCAGATAACACAATGGGCGGTGGCCGGAACCTGATATCGGGTTCCGACCACCGCCCATTATCGTTTGGGGGTCATTTACCGGTCGAGACGGAATCCCTGCGATGTGGCGTTCGGTATCACCTGATGCGCGGCGTCCATGCGCTGGGCTGCAATCGAGGCGATCTGATCGCTGAATGCGTCAACGGGACGATCGGTGTTGCGCAGATCGTAGTACTCATGCACTGAAACGTCAAAGGCGCCGATACGCTCCTTGATGGATTCAATGGCGTCATCATCCGACGGATACACGTCATCGAAGAACTGCAGCTCGCGAGGCATGCGAGGCTTGAGCGCGGGAGCCTGATCGGGCTTGCCGATCGCCAATCCCAGCACAGGATACGTGTACTGGGGCAGGTGCAGCGCTTCGATCAGACCGGGAACATCATTGAGCAGGGAACCGAGGATGACGTATCCCAGGCCGAGCGAATAGGCGGCGGTCTCCATCGCATGCAAAGCCAGAACCGCATCGTTCTGGGCCTGAGAGAACCGGTAGCTACCGGCGAGACCGTAGGTGTCCGAATCCGTGGACACGCCCTTCGACTCGGCGATAATCGCATTGCGGTGCTCGTCCGCGACGAACACATACAGCAGCGGTGCTTCGGCGATATACGGCTGCCTGCCGATCTCGGACATGCGCTTCTTAAGCGCCGGATCCTTGACACGGACAGCCGACCAGTCGTTCAGATACTGGCTGGAAGCGGCGTGCTGGGCCACGGTCTCCAGCGTGGCGACGGTATCATCGTCGAAGGGCTCGGCAACGAATTTGCGGATGGACCTGCGATTGAGCAGCGTCTCGATAGTGCTGTTGGTAACCATGCTGTCATTGTCGCAAAGAGACGCCCCAAGAGCCACCCATTTGCGCTGACGGGGAACACGTCGGTAATGCTGGCGCCCCAAAACGTCTTTAAGTGCGCGTCGAAACGACGACCGTGCGCACTTAAGGACGCAAACAGGGCCATTTGCGTCCCTATGTTCGCGCACTTGTCGTTTCGGCGCGCACTTAAAGACGCAAAACGGGCTGATGCGCATAGAAGATGCACGGCGACAATGCGCTGGACGACGCCAAGCGATTATCAGTCGGATTGGCGACGGTGACGGCGAGCGACGAGGGCTTTGGAGCCGCGATCGGAGAGTTGCGAGACCGCGGCTCCCACGGCGGCGGACAATGCGGCGAACAGGATGCTCATGAACAGGCTCTCCTGCTGGTCCACGACTCCGTCCCCCAGCTCGCCCGTGCCATCGGATGGACGCTTGCGGGCGACGAACTTGTTCCACACCAGAGTGAACAGCTTGCCGGCCACGAACCCCGCGATGGACGGCAGCGCGAATTTGACGGCCTTATCGCCGAGGGAGTCGGGGTCGTTCAGACGCTGATTACGCATGGCATCCACTTTCTCGTTGATTCGGGCGAAGCCTTCGATGATCCGATCGGTGCTTGAACCGTCGAGGCCCGATCCGCCGTTGCCCGGTCCATCCTGAAATTCTGTCATGTCACCATTATTTTGCGAGGTGGAGACGCATCGCGTATAGGCCTCGGCATGCGAATATGCTGCAGGTTGAGTACAGTACTGCATATGACTCAAACGACAGGTGGCAACGCGGCTACGGCAGGGCGACTGGTTCTGCTCCGACACGGGCAGACTGTGTGGAGTGAGTCCGGGCAGCATACCGGGCGCACCGATATTCCTCTTACCGCCGAAGGCGAGCGACAGGCCCGCGATGCCGGCACCCGGATTCAGACGGCGTTTCCGCAGGGATTCGGCGAGAACTGCGTGTACGCCAGCCCGCTGAAGAGGGCCCAGCAGACGGCAAGCCTCGCCGGGTTCGCTCCGCGTACGCTGCCGGCGCTCGCGGAATGGGATTACGGCCGGGCGGAGGGCCGTACCCGTCAGACCATCGCGCAATTGCACGGCGGCTCTTGGGAGCTATGGAATGATGGCCCCGATGCGCTGAGCCCCACAATGGAAGGCGACTGGACGGAGACGCTGCCGGACGGCGAGCAGGTTCCCGTGCATAACGGGCCGGGCGAGTCGCTGAGCGACGTCTATGACCGTGTGCAGCAGGCCATCGATCAGGCGGTGCCGCTGATGGAGAGCGGCCATTCCGTGCTGTTCGTCGCGCACGCGCATGTGCTGCGCATCCTTACGGCACGTTGGCTGGGGGTCGACCCGCATTTCGCGCGTCTGCTGCGTCTGGATACCGCTCATTATTCGATTCTGTCCGTATACAAGGGAGACCGTGTCATCGAGCGCTGGAACTGCTGACGTCCATGTACGTCGGTAAGAAACCCTCCGCCGGCGTCGACGCCGAAGGCAACATCACTCTGAGCTCCTCGAACACACCCGACGGCTCATACGCCGCCGGAGCCGAAGGCCTCACCGTCATCAACGGCAAACTGGCGTCACAAGTACAACGATGCGGGCAAGAACTGGCGGCACACCGGTGACGTGTGGCGGTACGGGTTGCGGCTGTTGGTCGCGGCGGTGGTCGCAGAGGCCCCGTATGACAAGATCGTGACCGGCCGATGGTGGGATTGGAGCGTGATGAATCCCATATTCGGACTTCTGATCGCGCTGGTGGTCTGCGCCCTGGCGGTCTGAAACGGGTTCAGTCCGTGTACAGGGCGTCTGACTCGCGCAGCATCAGAGTCGGCTGCACGATTTCATGCGGCTTCTCGGGTTCCTCTCCGTTGATGAGCTTGATTGCCTTCTGGGCGGCCGAACGTCCCATCTTGAACGGGTCCTGTTTCATGGTGGTGAGGTTGACGGTGTCGGCATAGGGGCTGTCGTCGAAGCCGATGATCGAGTAGTCGCGTGGCGTGCGGTGTCCGTAGCGTTCGAGCTTGAGCATCAGCGGAATCGCCATCATGTCTATCTGGCAGCAGATGGCGTCGGGGAACTCGTCCAGCGCGAGCAGCGCCGACAGCGCCGAATCGGCGAACGCGCGTCCGCGCGGCACGGTGACCACCTGCCAGTTGAGTTCGCGCGTCTTCTCGACGTTTTCGCAGGCGCGGATGAATCCGCGGCAGCGGGCGTCGATCGAGGAGTCCATGGATTCGGCCGCCGCCGAGCAGGCGTACACGATGTGCTTGTGGCCGAGGTTGAGCAGATGCTGGGTGGCCGTGTACATGCCGTTTTCGTCGTCGATACTGATGGAGGCGTCGAATCCGTCGATGGACGGCGTGTTGATGCCGATGATCGGCACGCGGATGCGCTTGAGCTGTTCGACCTCTTTCTTGTCGATGGCGAAGGACGCCACGAACACCGCGTCGACGTTGCGTCGCACTGGCAGGTCGGTGAAGAACTTGCGACGCATGTCGGCGGTGTCGATGTGCTGGAAGACGGAGATGTCATAGCCGGCGTCGTGCATGATCGAGTTGATGCCGGCGAAGATCTGGGTGTTGAACCAGCTGGTGATCTCCTCGTTCATGAGCAGCGCCACACGGAACGTCTGCCCGGATTTCAGGGCCGCGGCCGAGCGGGAGATGTTGAAGTCGAGCTGGTCCGCGGCCTGCAGCACCTTGTGCCGTGTCTTCTCCGACACGACTTCGGGGTGGGCGAATGCGCGGGATACGGTGGATATGGAGACCCCTGCCGCTTTTGCCACTTCGCGTATTCCTGCTTTATTCATGTAGACAACTCCTTTGCTGTGTGCTGAATTCCCCATCGTGCCGTGACTGCCGACATCATATTTGTTTCATCATACTGCAAACGTTCTCAAAGAGAAAGGGGCGTGTGTAAGGCTCATTGAAAATGAAAACCGTTCTCTCGGTTACGGAAAATGACCACGGAAGTTCACGTTACGTTCGGATACTCGTCGCGTGACGGTTGAATGGCCGACATAGTTTGCTCGGTGAGGGCCGCGAGGCCTTCCGGCGCTGCCGAGAGAGGCTTGCTGTGCCCGACGGCGCCGGTGATTGACCGCCGGGGCATGCCCGGCTTCGTGATTGGAAGAAGAGATCCATGAACATCAACAAAATGCTCAAAGGCGCCGTCGCGGCGTTGACCTCAGCTGCGGCCCTGGGCGCGCTGACCGCTCCGGCGTTCGCCGCGAGCGGCACCTACGATCTGAACGGCAAGGGCGTGGACGCCCTGTCGGTGCACGGCGGCGCCCAGCGCATCGCCACAATCGGCAACGCGAAGGCGAAGAACGTCATCCTGTTCATCGGCGACGGCATGGGAGATTCCGAGATCACCGTCGCACGCAACTACCTGCACGGCGTCAACGGCACGTTCCAGGGCCTCGACAAGATCGGCCAGCCGGGCGCACTCCAGACCTCGGCCGGCAAGGCCGTCGAAAGCGGCGTCGGCCAGTACACCACGTTCTCGCTGGGCGGCAGCTCCAACGATTCGCTGATGGCCAAGGATTCCAAGGGCCAGCTCACCGGTTCCAAGACCGCCGGCGTGATCACCCCGGTCACCGACTCCTCCGCCTCCGGCTCCGGCTGGGCGACCGGCACCAAGACCTACAACAACGCCGTGTCCGTGGACGTCAAGGGCAACCCGCAGCTCAACCTCATTGAGCTCGCCAAGGCCAACGGCCTCGCCACCGGCAACGTGACCACCTCCGAGATCCAGGATGCCACTCCGGCGGTCCAGGAATCCCACTCCTCCGAGCGCGCCTGCTACGGCCCGCAGGGCAAGTGGGACGGCACCGACAAGAACGGCGACGGCAAGGTCGATATCAAAGACGCCGAGCTCGCCGGCATCGGCAGGTGCCTCGCCGACCAGCTCAAGGCCAACGGTGGCATCGGCTCCATCTCCGAGCAGCTGCTCGACACGCGCGCCGACGTGACCATCGGCGGCGGCGCCAAGTACTTCAACCAGCTCGACGAGAACGGCAACACCCTGTGGCAGCAGGCCGCTGACCGCGGTTTCCAGACCGTCAAGAGCGGTGACGTCGACGGCTTCAAGAACCTGACCTACAAGGATGGCCAGCCGGTGCTCGCCCTGCTCGGCGACGGCAACCTGCCGACCCAGTTCAACCCGTCTGTGGCCACCAAGCAGGACGCCGCCAAGGACGAGAACCCGACCGTGTGCACCACCAACGCCAAGTGGCTCGGCAATCAGGGCGCGTCCCTCGCCGACTTCACCGACAAGGCGCTCGACCTGCTCCAGGCCAACCCGAAGTCCGAGAAGGGCTTCTTCCTGCAGGTCGAAGGCGCTTCCATCGACAAGCAGGACCACAACGCCAACGCCTGCGGCCAGATCGGCGAGACCGACGACCTTGACAAGGCCATCTCCGCCGCCCTCAAGAAGGTCGACCTGAGCGACACCCTCATCATCGTGACCGCCGACCACGCCCACACCTCGCAGATCGTCGAATCCCAGCCGTACTACGCGCTGAGCACCGTGCTGAAGAACGCCGACGGCTCCAAGACCACCATCTCCTACGGCACCTCCGAGAAGAACCTGTACTCCGACGGCCAAGACACCGAAGGTGCGGCCGATTCCAGCAAGGCCCAGGGCAACATGAGCCACACCGGCACCCAGCTGCGCATCGCTGCATCGGGTCCCGGTGCGTCCCGCGTGGATGGCCTGACCGACCAGACCGATAACTTCTACACGATCGCCGGCGCCCTTGGCCTGGCGACCGACACCACGTCGCAGAACAACCTGTCCAACGGCGGCAAGGTCACCGTGAACAAGGACAAGGACGGCAAGTACAGCGCGGCCGTCACCGGCTTCAACGGTGACGCGGTGCTGTCGTACCAGCTGGTCGACAACGCCTCCAAGAAGGTCGTCGCCGAGTCCAACACGTCCACCCCGCTCTCCGGCGTGCGCGTCGCCACCGCGGCCACCACCTCGATCTCGTTCGCCGACTTCACTCCGGCCGAGGGCGCGTCCTACACTCTGACGGTGAACGGCCGCCAGTCCGGCAAGTCCGCCTCCGTGAGCTTCCCGTCCGCCTCAGGCTCCGCCGACAAGACGCCGAACGGCGGCAACGGCAGCGGCACTGTCGCTCAGGGCACCGTCAAGGAGCCGACCGCTCCTCTGGGCAAGACCGGCGCGACCGTGCTCGGCCTGGCGCTGATGGTGCTCGCTCTGGGCGCCGGCGCGATGGTCGTGCGCTCCGTCAAGGCGGGTCGCCGCTGAGCTGACGCTCGCCGCGATTCGTGACGTCGCCTAGGGCGACTGATACGCCAGCCGGCTGCAACCTGTGAAGGGTTGCGGCCGGCTCTTTGCATTTGGGGGCTCTCAGAACTCGCAGATACGGCGGCTTTTTCGCTAAGAAATCGGTGTATCTGCGAGTTTTGAGAGCGGACTTGAGTGATATCGACTCAAGTTTTTGTGAAGAAGTGGGAATAAAAGCTGGTGCTCGAAAGTTGAGTGGTGTAGGCTCAAGTTTTGGAAGGCAAAACGAGGGCAACCTTGAGGCGAAGACCCGTGGGCGTCGATCGAGCACCGATGGCCGCGGGGCCAAGACTTGAGCAAGCAAACGTAAACGAACAAGATATTTAAGGAGTACACATTATGGCACGTGCAGTTGGTATTGATCTGGGTACTACGAATTCCTGCATCGCGACCCTTGAAGGTGGCGAGCCCACCGTCATCGTGAACGCCGAAGGCGCGCGCACCACGCCGTCCGTGGTGGCGTTCAGTAAGTCCGGCGAGATCCTGGTCGGCGAGGTCGCCAAGCGTCAGGCCGTGACCAACGTCGATCGCACCATCAGCTCCGTGAAGCGTCACATGGGCACCGACTGGACCGTCGAGATCGACGGCAAGAAGTGGACGCCTCAGGAGATCTCAGCGCAGATCCTGATGAAGCTGAAGAGGGACGCCGAGGCGTACCTCGGCGAGCCCGTCACCGATGCCGTCATCACCTGCCCGGCATACTTCAACGACGCCCAGCGTCAGGCCACCAAGGATGCCGGCAAGATCGCAGGCCTGAACGTCCTGCGCATCATCAACGAGCCGACCGCGGCCGCGCTGGCCTACGGTCTTGAGAAGGGCAAGGAAGACGAGCGCATCCTGGTCTTCGATCTCGGCGGCGGCACCTTCGATGTGTCCCTGCTGGAGATCGGCAAGGACGACGACGGCTTCTCCACCATTCAGGTGAAGGCCACCAACGGCGACAACCACCTGGGCGGCGACGACTGGGATCAGAAGGTCATCGACTGGCTCGTCGGCGAGGTCAAGAACAAGTACGGCGTCGACCTGTCCAAGGACAAGATCGCGCTGCAGCGTCTGAAGGAAGCCGCGGAGCAGGCGAAGAAGGAACTGTCTTCGTCCACTTCGACCTCCATCAACATGCAGTACCTGGCCATGACGCCCGACGGCACCCCGGTGCACCTGGATGAGACCCTGACCCGTGCGCACTTCGAGGAAATGACCTCCGACCTGCTGGGCCGCTGCCGCACGCCGTTCAACAACGTGCTGCGCGATGCCAACATCTCCGTGAGCGACATCGACCACGTGGTGCTGGTCGGTGGCTCCACCCGTATGCCGGCCGTCAAGGAGCTCGTCAAGGAGCTTACCGGCGGCAAGGAAGCGAACCAGTCCGTGAACCCGGATGAGGTCGTGGCCGTCGGCGCCGCTGTGCAGTCCGGCGTCATCAAGGGCGACCGCAAGGACGTCCTGCTGATCGACGTGACCCCGCTGAGCCTCGGCATCGAGACCAAGGGCGGCATCATGACCAAGCTCATCGACCGCAACACCGCCATTCCGACCAAGCGCTCCGAGGTGTTCTCCACCGCGGAAGACAACCAGCCGTCCGTGCTGATTCAGGTCTACCAGGGCGAGCGTGAGTTCGCTCGCGACAACAAGCCGCTGGGCACCTTCGAGCTGACCGGCATCGCTCCGGCTCCGCGTGGCGTCCCGCAGATCGAAGTCACCTTCGACATCGACGCCAACGGCATCGTGCACGTGTCCGCCAAGGACAAGGGCACCGGCAAGGAGCAGTCGATGACCATCACCGGTGGCTCGGGCCTGCCGAAGGACGAGATCGACCGCATGGTCAAGGAGGCCGAAGCCCACGAGGCCGAGGACAAGAAGCGCAAGGAGGACGCCGAGACCCGCAACCAGGCCGAGGCATTCGCCTACCAGACCGAGAAGCTGGTCAACGACAACAAGGATAAGATCTCCGACGAGATCGCCAAGGAAGTCACCGACAAGGTGAACGCCCTGAAGGAAGCCCTGAAGGGCGAGGACATCGAGAAGATCAAGAGCGCGCAGAGCGAGCTCATGACTTCCGCGCAGAAGATCGGCGAGGCACTGTACGCGCAGCAGGGTGCTGCGGGCGCTGCTGATGCTGCCGGTGCGGCTGCCGGTGCGTCGGGTGCCGCCTCCAACGGTGGCGATGACGACGTGGTGGACGCCGAGGTCGTGGACGATGACGACAAGAAGGACAACAAGTAATCATGTCCGAGTTCAACAAGGACGATTACCTGAACGACCTGCCTGACGCGGACAACCTGTCCGCCACCGGGCAGGCCGGTCCTTCCGACGGCGCTGCCGCCGGTTCTGCTGGCAAGGCGTCGGACTCGGCCAAGTCTGCGGATGCGTCTGCTGATAAGGGCGCTGCCGGCTCGGCTGGGGACAAGGCGTCCGCCGAAGCGGGCCCTTCCGATAAGACCGGTGACTCCGCTGCCGCGGGTGCGGATGACGGAGCGGCCGCCGACGACTCGCTGACCCCGCTGGGCAAGGCCAAGAAGGAAGCCGCCGACTATCTCGAAGCGTTGCAGCGTGAACGCGCCGAGTTCGTCAACTACCGCAATCGTGCGCAGCGCGAGCAGGAGCGTTTCCGCCAGCATGGCATCATCGACGTGCTGACCGCGTTGCTGCCGGCGCTCGACGACATTGATCGCATCCGCGAACACAGCGAGATGGACGACTCCTTCAAGGCCGTGGCCGCGAAGATCGACAAGGCGTTCGAGAAGTTCGGCGTGGAGAAGTTCGGCGAAAAAGGCGAGGAATTCGACCCAACCAAGCATGAGGCGATCCTGCACAAGCCGGACGCCGAGGCCGAGAAGGAGACCGTCGACACGGTCGTGGAAGCCGGCTACCGCATCGGTGACCGCGTGATCCGCGCCGCCCGCGTCGTAGTAGCCTCCCCGCAAAACTAACCCCCCCCCAAGAGGAGTTTGCGGAAATCCGACTACCCTCAGATTTCCGCAAACCACCTGTCTCATCTCGCTGTCATCGCAGCAAGCGTGCGATACCACACTCGCGCAAAACATGCACCCGACTCGGAGATGCGACGCAAGTCACTGCACCTAACGAGTGCGGAGCGGGCGGGCATGTTGTCCGACTGTAAACCTCGGCCCGAGCGGCCTGGAGCGAAGTCGGACAACATGCCCGCCAGCTCCGCACGGTCTACGGTCTCCGCACCGCCCCAAGTGTCCGCTACCCCAAGCGACAAAACTCCGCACGGTCGCGCGTTGACCGCAGACACGATCACATCACCGTCGTCTCCGCTCCGGTCACAGCAAACATGTCGACCTCCGCGGTGACGAACGCCAATACGCAACAACAGAAAAACAACATACGACACACATACACGCATACACGAAAGGAGACCTGAATGGCTGAGAATGAATGGCTGAGCAAGGATTTCTACAAAGTCCTCGGTGTCTCCAAGGACGCCACCGAGGATGACATCACCAAAGCGTACCGCAAGCTGGCGCGCAAATACCATCCCGACCTGAACAAGACGAAGGAGGCCGAGGAGAGGTTCAAGGACATCTCCGAGGCGTACGACGTGCTCAGCAACAAGGAGCAGCGGCAGAAGTACGACGCGATCCGCCAGTTCGGCATGGGCGGGGCGCGTTTCTCTGGCGGCTCCGGTCAGGGTGGGTTCGACGCTTCCGGATTCTCGGATATCTTCGGTTCGATGTTCGGCGGCAACGGCGGCAATGTGCGCTTCAGCACGTCCGGCGGCGGTCCGAGCAATCTCAACGACATCTTCTCGATGTTCGGCGGGGCTGCCGGTGGCCGTGGCGGTGCGAGCTATGGCGGTTCGCGTTACGGTAACCCGTATGAGGAGCCGCCGACTCCGCAGCGCGGCGATGACCGCAAGTCCAAGATCACGTTGACGTTCCGTCAGGCGGTCAAGGGCGCTACCGTGTCGCTGCGCGTGGACGGCAAGCAGTTCAAGACGCATATTCCCGCCGGGGTCAAGGACGGGCAGAAGATTCGTATCGCAGGCAAGGGCAGGCCGGGCAGCAACGGCGGCGCGAACGGCGACATGTATCTGACCGTGCAGGTGAAGCCGGATCCGCGGTTCACGATGCGCGGCCATGACATCGTCATGGATGTGCCGGTGACCGTAGGCGAGGCTGTGGCCGGTGCCCGCGTGGAAGCGCATGACATCGATGGCGAGACCGTCACGTTCAAGGTGCCGGCGGGCTCGTCCAGTGGCGCGGAGATCCGTGTCAGCGGCAAGGGCGTTCAGTCCGCCACTGCCGGCGACCTGATTGGTTGCGTGCAGATTCGCGTGCCCGCGAAGCCGGGTCTGGGCGCGAAGCACGCCGCGAAGGAATTCGACAAGTCCGTCGAAGGCTACGCCGAAGCGGTTGCCGCCGAGCGGTAATCCTCCCGGCGGCATCTCGCATCGTCGCGGAGCGACTGGGGGCGGTTCACCATCACCCCGCAGCCGATAATCAACGTTAAGGAGATGATGATCATGGCGCGAATCGCACAGGAAGTCAGGCGTGCGTATGCTGCTTGCGCCGCGGCGTTGGTCTCCGGCGGCGTTGATCTCGATGCAATCGACGCGCTCGGCCTGAACGTGGAGATGCCGGTGTTCACGGTGAGCCAGGCGGCTCAGATTGCGGGCGTGCATCCACAGACGTTGCGCCAGTACGACCGCCTTGGTCTGGTGGTGCCTCAGCGCACGGAGGGCGGTGCGCGGCGCTACACGCTTCGTGACGTGGCGCGTCTTGCGCAGGCGCAGCAGTTGAGCCAGGACGAGGGTATCAATCTCGCAGGCATCACGCATATTCTTTCGTTGCAGGAGGAGAACAGGCAGCTGCGCCGGCAGATTCGGCATCTTCGCCGTCGACTGGACGGCGATAGCGTGTTCGAGGCCGGTATGGATGGTGAAGTCGTCGAGGTGCGGCAGTCGCCGTTCTATCATGTGCGTCGGCGCGGGCGCGCATATATCGCACCGTTGCAGATCACATCCGGTCGCGAATAGGCGGCCATCATCCCGTCATAGTCCCATCTGGCATCCGCTGGATGGGACTTTTGTCGTATGGGGACGTCTTGTATCCCGCCATCGTCCCGTTTTATTCCTGTCGGATGGGACTTTGGGCGGGTGCTGGATGGGAAGTGGGGGAATGATACGGAATTGCAGACAATTGTATGTCATTTTGTTCACAATGTAGGCTATAATACTGTACCCGACAGCGATTTTGCTATGCCAATGAAGATTGAATAGCAAGATACTATACAAATAACGCTTGATGGTGAGGAAGCCATGCCGTCCCATAGGTGGAACGGCGGTCGGGGCCCAAAGTCGTGACCCGGCGTTGCACAGGAGAGGAACACACATGGTTCGTTCGACCAAGCCATCGCTGCTGCGCCGTCTTGGCGCGCTGGTGGCGGCTGCTGCCATGCTGGTGGTACTGCCCGCAGGGGTATCCACCGCGAGTGCGGCCAGCGATGATGCTGACATGCTCACCGTCACGATGACGCGTACCGACGCCCTCGGCGACGAGGTATATGTCGGTGACACGCTCACCTACAGTTTCACCAACACCAACAACACGAGTTCGGCATTCACCGCATTCCCCGCCGAGTCGAATCTGAGCGGTGTGCTGACCACAGGAACGCCGAACTGCCGTTATGAGAACCTTGCGGGAGGCGCTTCCTACCCTTGCTCCACGGCCAGCCACACCATCACTGCGGATGATCTCACGGCCGGCAGCTTCACCCCGCGTACCGTGTGGAAGGCCACCTCTGACCGAGGGGGCACTCAGGTGCTGCAAGACAACATCGTCTCCACCGGCGATACCGTCACCGTGAAGGAAGGCAAGCGCCCCGATCCGGCCACCATCCCCACAGACCGTGCCGATGGCGAGGCCGTGCGCCTGGCCACCGCCCGCCAGAATCTCGGTACCGAATGCTACCGTATTCCGGCGCTCGCCGAGGCGCCCAACGGCTGGATCCTCGCCGCATTCGACCAGCGTCCCAATACGGCGATGGCCAACGGCAGCGGCGTCAAGTGCTGGGATGCCCCGCAGCCGAACTCCATCGTGCAGCGCATTTCCAAGGATGGCGGCAAGTCGTGGACGCCGATCCAATATGTCGCGCAGGGCAAGAACGCCCCGGAACGCTACGGCTATTCCGACCCATCCTATGTGGTCGATGAGGAGACCGGCGAGGTCTTCCTGTTCTTCGTTCACTCGTACAACAAGGGCTTCGCCGACTCTCAGCTTGGCGTCGATGAGAGCAACCGCAATGTGCTGCATGCGGTCGTCGTCAGCTCAAAGGACAACGGCGAGACGTGGAGCAAGCCGCGTGACATCACCGCTGACATCACCAAGGGTTACGAGAACGAGTGGAAGTCCCGTTTCGCCACCTCCGGTGCCGGCATCCAGCTCAAGTACGGCAAGTACAAGGGTCGTCTGATTCAGCAGTATGCCGTGGGCCGTACGACCGGTTCGAACGCCGCGGTATCCGTGTACTCCGATGACCATGGCAAGACCTGGCAGGCCGGCAACCCGGTGACGGGCATGCTGATGGATGAGAACAAGGTCGTGGAGCTGTCTGATGGCCGTGTGATGCTCAACTCCCGCCCGGGTAACGGTTCCGGTTACCGTCGCGTGGCGATTTCGAAGGACGGCGGCGTGAACTACGGTACGGTCAAAAACGAGACGCAGCTGCCGGATCCGAACAACAACGCGCATATTACGCGCGCGTTCCCGAACGCTCCCGAGGGTTCGGCGAAGGCGAAGGTGCTGCTGTACTCGTCGCCGCGCGCGAACAACGAGGGCCGTGCGAACGGCGTGGTCCGCATCTCGCTCGATGACGGTACCACGTGGTCATCCGGAAAGCTGTACAAGGCAGGCTCGATGGCCTACTCGGTCATCACCGCGCTGAGCGGTGCCGCTGGCGGTGGTTATGGTCTGCTGTACGAAGGCGCTTGGGTCACCGGCGGCGGCATTGACAGCCACGACATCATGTACACGCACATTTCCATGGATTGGCTCGGCTACCTGTCCGCCACCGCAGACGACGTGACCGCTTCGGTTGAAGAGGGTGCCAGCACGGTGGACGTGACCGTTCCGGTGAGCAACATCGGTTCTGTGGATTACACCGGCGTGACGGTGACTCCGGCCGATCTGCCGACCGGATGGTCTGCCTCTCCGGTGAACGTGGGCGCTCTTGCCAGCGGCGCGTCCAAGGACGTGACCGTCACGGTGAATGTTCCCGCAACTGCCAAGAAGGACGATGTCGCCAAGATCGTCCTGCGCGTGACCGGCACGTCCGCTGCGAATGCCGACGCCACGACCGGCTTTGACGGCTCCATCACGGTGAACGTCACCGAAAAGAGCGAGCCCGATCCTGAGCCGGAGCCGACCATCACCGGTGTTTCGGCGGTGACGTCGCAGGCTGGTGTGAAGGTCGGTGACGTGTTTGATGCGTCGAAGGTGTCGGTGACCGCGGCGATGAGTGATGGTTCGTCGAAGGCGCTGGCTGCCGGCGAGTATTCGCTGTCGGCTGTGGATGCTGACGGCAAGGCGGTCGATTTGGCTGAGCCGTTCGCGGCGGCTGGTGTGGTGACGGTCACGGTGAGTGTGCCTGTGGAGGGTGCGAATCCGTTGACGGCATCGTTCACGATTGACGTGGCCGAGAAGAGCGCCGACCCTGAGCCAAAGCCCGAACCCAAGCCCGAACCGGAGAAGCCGGCCGGACCGAAGGTCGACGTGCCCACCGAGAAGCCCGGCCTGTCCAAGACCGGCGCTTCCACGGCAGGCATGTCCATCGTGTTCGTCTTGTTGGCACTGTCCGGTGTCGCGGCGTTGTCGCTGCGCCGCCGCTCCGCTCACTGATCTGACCGAGACCTCACTGCCGCGGCGGTAAACCGTCCGGCCGATGAGTGACGGCATACAGGAAAAGCCCCCGAAACACGGGGGCTTTTTCATGTTGTAATTCGTTCACTCTGTAGACTACAATGAGGGAAATTTCAGCGTATCGCTGTGATTCTCATATAACCGATAGTTCATAAAAATCATGCGGTAAAGAAGCCGACTGCGCCGAAGAAGACGCTGCTACCCCCGTATCGGTTCGGAAGCTGACCTGCCGCAGAGAAGAAAGACTCGATATGACCACAATATTCCGACGTGCCACGGCAAAAACGCTGATGCGCAAGCTCAGCGGGCTGCTGGTGGCCATCGCCATGCTGGCAGTGCTGCCGGCTGGCACCATCAGCGCAAATGCGGCGGACGAAACACCCCAAGAATATCTGCAACTCACCCTGACCCGCACCGACAGCAACGGCACCCCGGCCGAAGTCGGCGACAAGCTCACCTACAGTCTCGGCTACAAAAACGTTTCCGATACCGGTTTCATTGTGTATCCCACGGCGTCGAACCTCAACAATGTCGCCACGCCGCAGTCGGCGCGCAACCCCAATCCCATGTGCCGGTGGGGGAATCTCGCGGCGGGTGCTTCGGCTGCATGCACTTGGAGCGCGAGCAAGGAGTTCGCCTACCATGTGGTGACCGAAGACGATGTCGCAAACGGCTTCACGCCCACCGCGACCGTGTCGGCGACCACTCAGGACGGCACCAATGGCGTTCTGCAAAGCGTCGACATCACCGGCGAGACGGTGCCGGCCGTCCCTGCGACCTCCGCACTGCGCGTCGCCATGCAGCGTACCGATACGCTCGGCGATAACGTGAAGATCGGCGACCGGCTGACCTTCAACTTCACCTACACCAACAAAACCGCGCAGAAGATTTATGCCTACCCGAGCGAGTCGAACATCGAACGCGTGGACGTGGTGTCCTATCCGAGAAACAGCTGCCGATCCGGAGTGGAGGCCAACCGGACCGCATCATGTGGGTTCGCCTATCACGTCATCACCGCTGAGGACGTCGTGGCCCGCAGATACACGCCGACAGCCACATTCCGCGCCACATCGGATCGCGACGGCACGCAGGTGCTGCAAGATGACATGACGTTCACCACCGGCACGGTGACCGTCGCGGGGCCGGCCGACGACGCCGCGTCCACGCCGACGGAGCGCAAAGACGGCGAACCGCTCCTGCTGGCGACCAACAAGCAGATCGGCAACACCGATTACTACCGCATCCCCGCCATCGCGCAGGCACCCAACGGCTGGATTCTCGCCGCATGGGATTTGCGTCCGAAATCGGCGGCGGACGCGCCCAACCCGAACTCGATCGTGCAGCGCATCTCCAAGGACGGAGGCAAGTCATGGGAGACGCTGGCATACGTGGCGCAGGGACGCAGCGCCACCAACAAATACGGCTACTCCGACCCGTCCTATGTGGTCGACGAGGAAGCCGGCAAGATCTTCCTGTTCTGCGTGAAATCGTACGATCAGGGCTACTTTGGCTCCGTATTGGGTGTGGAAGATGCACGCAACGTGCTGCAGGCCGTCGTCATGGAATCCGACGACAACGGCTCAACATGGAGCGAGCCGCGCAACATCACCAAAGACATCACCAAGGGTCACGAAGACGAGTGGAAGTCCCGTTTCGCATCCTCCGGCCATGGCATCCAGCTCAAGTACGGGCAGTACAAGGGCCGTTTGATACAGCAATACGCTGTGCGCACCACGAGCAACACGAACATCGCGGTGTCCGTGTATTCCGACGACCATGGCAAGACTTGGAAGGCCGGCAACCCCGTGACCGAAGCGAACATGGACGAGAACAAGGTCGTGGAGCTGTCCGACGGTCGCGTGATGCTCAATTCCCGTCCGGGCGCGGCGGGATACCGTCGCGTTGCGATCTCGGAGGACGGCGGCGTGAACTATGGTCCGATCAAATCGGAGACCCAGCTGCCGGATCCGAACAACAACGCGCAGATCACGCGCGCGTTCCCGAACGCTCCGGAAGGTTCGGCGAAGGCGAAGGTGCTGCTGTATTCGGCGCCGCGGGCGAGCAACGAGGGCCGTGCGAACGGTGTCGTGCGTGTTTCATTCGATGACGGCACCACATGGTCGGCCGGCAAGCTGTTCAAGGAAGGCTCGATGGCCTACTCGGTCATCACCGCACTGAACGACGCCGCCGGCGGTGGTTACGGTCTGCTGTACGAAGGCGAAAGCATCACCTACACGCGCGCGTCGATGGAATGGCTGGGATATCTCACCGCCACGGCGAGCGGCACCGCGACCGTCAAGGAAGGCGAGGGGACGCTGACCGCGCCGGTCACCGTCACCAACGACGGTCTGACCGACTACACGAACGTCACCGTGACCCCCACAGGTCTGCCGTCTGATTGGAGCGCCGAAGCCGTGAACGTCGGCAATCTTGCCGCCGGTCAGAGCGCGACCGTGAACGTTCCGGTGACTGTGCCTGCGGCGGCTGTCAGTGGTACCGTCGCGAAAGCGACGATGAAGATCACCGGCAAGTACGCGCAGTCCGAAGACACGCTGCACAGCTTCGCCGAAGGCGAGTTGGCGGTGACCGTCACCGAACCGGATCCCGCAGCCAAGCGGCTCAAACTCACCATCGAACGTACCGATGACAACGGAGCCCCGGTCAAGGTCGGTGACACGCTGACCTACCGGATCACCTATGAGAACGTCGGCACGCAGTCATTCGCGGTCTATCCGCGCAAATCCAATCTGGACGGCGTGACGACCCCGCAGTCGGCGAGCAACCCCGCACCCGTATGCCGGTGGAGCAGGTTGGATCCGGGAACGACCGGTGCATGCGTCAGTGGCAACGGCAAGCGGCTCGCCTACCACACGGTGACGGAAGCGGACGCGACAGCCGGCTCGTTCACGCCGAGTGCGACCATCGACGCCACCGCCGACACGAGCGGCGAGACGGTGCTCGAATCGGTGTCCATCACCGGTGACCCCGTCACCGTGAGCCAGCCGGTCGAACTGCCGGCGGACATCGCCGCATGGAAGACCCGCAACGAGGCGCTCGCCGACTGGCAGACGCTCTCCGAAAAGCTCGCAAAGACCGACCGCATCAACTGGCTGTTCACCGGCGACTCCATCACGCACGGCGTGCAGTTCACGCGTGGCTACCGCACCTATTCGGAACTGTTCGCGAACCATCTGGACACCGCGTCGGTGCGTGGTGTATCCCGCGCCAACGATGTGGTCATGAACACCGGCATCTCCAGCGCGGACGCCAGTTGGCCGCTCAAGGACGGCGCATTCGAGAAATGGGTGTCCGACAAGCACCCCGACGTCGTGTTCCTCACGTTCGGCATGAACGACGGGCGTACAGGCCAGGCGTTCACCGTCGACCAGTACACCGCCAACCTGTCCACACTGATTGACAAGATCCGCGACCTCGGCGCCATCCCGGTGCTGCAGACGCAGAACTACACGACCAACACGACGTTCAACGCCAACCTCGACACGTACTTTGACGCGGAACGTCGACTCGCGCTCGACAAGAACGTGCTGTTGGTGGACTTCAACAAGCAGTGGCTGGAACTCGGCGGCGGCAACCGCGAATCCGGCACGTATATGGGTGCCGGCAACGACATCCACCCCGGCGAGAACGGGCACATCGAATGGGCCAAGTTCACGCTGGGAGCGCTCAATATGATCGCCAACGACGACCCGCTCGCCCGGTGGAGCAGCTCCGACACGACACTGGACAAGCCGACCGTGACGGTGGACGCCGACGGCAACGGGCTGAAGGGCTCGGACGGGCTTGAACCCGCCCCGGCCGCGGCCAAGTCCGTGGGCAAGTTCCTCTCCGGCGCACAGTACGTTGACCTGGGCGGCGATGTGGTGAGCGCTGTGGCCGGCAAGCGGGAGTCCAACGTGACCATCAGGTTCCGTGCGTCGGCGACCGGACAGCCGCAGACGCTGTTCTCGCTGGGCGACTCCGACTCCGCGACCCGCGCGACCGTGCGCCTGAGCGCGACCGGTCTGGTGCAGTTCCTCAACTCCGGCAACACCGGCGACTTCTACACGGTCGGCACGAACGACCTCGCAGATGGCGCATGGCATACGGTGTCCGTGAACTTCGTAGCGAACGGCTTCACGATCTATGTTGACGGGGCCGCGATGCGCGCGATCAGCGGCGGCACGGGCACTCAGCTGAACGTGCCGGGCGCGATCACGGTGAACACGGCCACGGCCGGCGCGATCCGCGGGGCCGACAGCGCCGGCGGCGCGCAGCAGCTCACCGGCATTGTCGATTACGTCGCCGCATGGAGCCGCACACTGACCGGTGCGGAAGCCAAGCGAATCAGCGCCGAAACCAGTGCCGTGGCGGTGACGAAGGTCGATGCGGCGGTGAACGCGTTGCAGCCGATCATCTCCGATACCGGTGCTCGCAAAAATATCGTGTTCGTGGGTGGCGAGACCATCGAAGGCGGGTATACGGATCATCTGATTGCCAAGAACATCGTGCAGCTGCTCGACGAGCGCGTGCGCTGGGAATACGTCACCGGGCTGAGCGCCACGGACCGCGAACGGCAGCGTGCCAAGTTCTTCGTGGCGGCCGGGCAGGGCGGTCTAACTGCCAAGCAGATGGACGAGGACTACGCTGCGATGGTGGGTGAGTATTCGCCGGACATCCTCTTCTTGGCTCCGGACCTGTATGACGCTGACGGGAATCTTGCGGAAAGCGACGCCGCCGCGTTCGCCGGGCATATTCGCTCCGTGGCCGCCAAGGCGAAGGAGGCGGGCGCCAAGGTCGTGCTGGTGACGCCGGTCACCGTGCGCGGCGGGGAAGACGAGTATGCCGGCGCTATGCGCACGGTGGCCAAGGAAGACGATTTGCCGCTCATCGACGCGCAGGCGTGGATCGGCAAGGTCGTCGCCGCTGACGCGAGCGTCAAGACCGCGTGGTTCAACAAGGCCGGCCAGCTCAACTACGCCGGGCATCTCGGCTACGCGCGATTCATGATGCGCTCGCTCGACCTGTACCCGAGCAACGTGTCAGGCAGCCGCATCGCGTCGCTGCCGTACGACACCGCCAATGTTACTTTGGTCGGAGCGAGTGAAAACGGTGGCGAGCTGCCGGTCGGGCGCGTCGAGGGCACCGACAGGGCGCACATCGACACCATGCAGATCGGTGCGGCAGCTTCGCTGGTGGTCACCGACAGCTACGCCGTCTACGAGATCGGCGAGGACGGCGGGCGGACCCTGGTCGCGGACGGCCTCAAGCCCGCGGATGTGCTTGCGGATGGCATCGACGTGACCGTAAACGATACGGCGGCGCACCGGTATGAAGTGGTCGGTTCGGCGAACGTGCCGGAGGGCGCGGACGCCGTGACCGTGACATATACGGCGACGCTGGCGGCTGTCGAGGAGCCGGAGCCCGGGCCGGATCCCGATCCCACTCCAGACCCGAGCGAAAAGCCGGACGGTGACGGTACCGGTGACGGCACTGGCGCCGGTGCCGGCGACGTGCAGAAGCCGACCCCGGACGCTGTGGCGAAAACCGGTGCGGATGTGTTCGGTCTTCTTGCCGCAGTGGCGGTGCTGCTCGCGGCAGGCGGTGTGACGCTGTCGCTGCGCCGTCGCGCGAATCGGTAAGTCTCTCGACTGGGCGGCGGCAGTCAACGGTTCGTTTCGATTTCGACTGATTGCCGCAGCCCGTACCGAATCGGTTGACTGGTCTTGAGGGCCGTTGGCGGAAATCCTGCCAGCGGCCCGCTTTCGTTTGCGCTAATTGCGGGTTGCCTCGGTCGAAGTATGGTCGTTGCTGAGTCATGAGCGTGTAATGGACGTCAAGAATCAGGCGGCCTCTTCGAGGTCATCTGGGATAATGAAAACGAAAGCCCGGTTGCCGGGCATGCAGGCATACAGTTGGCGTCAATACAAGGTGGGGTTGTGCATGAGCGACATGTTGTTGAAGGCCGTGTTCTGGGATCTGGACGGTACGTTGATCGATTCGGAACCCTACTGGCACGAGGGCGAGATGGAGATCGCCGCGGCGCATGGCGGGTATTGGGATGAGGATCTAGCGTGGTCCTGTTCTGGCACTCCGCTTGACCATTGCGCGAAAACGATGATCGAGCACGGGACGAATCTGCCGCCCGAGCAGATTGCCAAGGCGATGGTCGATTACGTCGCCAAGAAGGAGTTCGAGAGGGTGCCTTGGACGAATGGCGTACTGGACGTGCTGGGGTCGCTGGTCGATGCCGGGATTCCCTCCGTGCTGGTCACGACATCGCCGCGCAGGCTCGCTCAGAACGTGATTGATCATGCGCCGGCCGGCGCGTTCGCTGGATTCGTCTGCGGTGACGATGACCTGCCGCATAAGCCCGATCCGGCTCCATATCTGGCGGCGGCGAAGATGCTCGGCATCGAAACGGGCGTGGCCGGAGCCGATGGCGCCGCGGCACTCCCTGGCATCGCGAGGTGCGTCGCTTTGGAGGACTCGGCCACGGGCATCGCCTCGGCTGTCGCGTCCGGAGCCACGACCATTGCCCAGCTCGGCTTCAACCGCAACGCCAAAGCCGACGGTCCGCAATGCGCCTCCATCGACGGCTTCGCCGGCATCACCGCCGAAGCGCTGAATGCCTTCATCCGCCAGCGCCTCGGCTCCTGAACCACCAGCGGTCGCTGAATCTTCCTCCCGCTGGCGGGGCTGTCGACTGAAAGCCGACTGGGGGTGGTCTTTACCATGGGGGCGGTCTTTACCGTATCGGCTCTAGCCCCCCCCAGTCTCGCTGTGCTCGACAGCCCCCGCCAGCGGGGGCGTATGGTCATCGGGGGCGAAAAATGAAAAAGGCCGATCCCGGTGGAATGGAATCGGCCTTCGTGGAGCTGATGGTAATCGAAACCACGACCTCTTCGATGCGAACGAAGCGCTCTACCAACTGAGCTACAGCCCCTTGGATGTTGCCTTGCTTCGCAGGACAACTCAATACACATTAATACGACCCATGTCCAAATGCAAGCCGGCGTGTGTGAAAATTGGGTGCCGGTTATGGGCTGATATGCGTCACTGTGCGTGGGGTGCGTCACTGGGTGAGCCCTCACCCAGTGACGCAACGGAACGTAATCAGGCAGGCCGGGCGGCCAACAGGAGTGGCCGGTCGCGTTAGTTGTTCTGCGTGCCGGCCGCCACACTCGATGAGTCCGCCGCGGTACCGGGCTTCTTGCCGAATTTCGCCTTGAGCAGTCCGATGATTGTCGGCAGCAGCGACACCAGCAGAATCAGCACGATGACCAATTCGAAATGCTTCTGCACGACGGGGATGTTGCCGAAGAAGAATCCCAGCAGTGTGAACAGCGTGGACCAGCACAGGCCGCCCAGCACCGAGAACGGGGTGAACCGGCTCCAGCGCATGCCGGAAATACCGGAGATGAACGGCATGAACGTGCGGATGAATGGGAAGAAACGCCCGAGGAACACCGCCAGTGGCCCCCATTTCTCGATCATCTTCTCGGTTTTCGCCAGTCGTTCCGGCGTCATGGCCTTCACCTTGCCTGACGCGATGATTCGGCGTCCGAAGAAGTGTCCGATGAAGTAGTTGCTCTGATCGCCCAGGATCGGCGCAATCCACACTACGGGCAGCAGTGCCATCAACGGCAGCCCGCTGTCGCCCTGCGCGGCGAAGAAGCCGGCTGCGAACAGCAGCGAGTCGCCGGGGAGGAACGGGAAGAACACCACGCCCGTCTCAATGAATACGATGAGAAAGATGAAGCCGAGCGCAGGTGCGGTGCCCATGGCAATCCAGCTGGCGATTGCGCCGCGAGGGTCCTTCAGCAAATTGACGATGAAATGAACGAAACCCATGAAAATTCCCGTCACTATCAATGGTGTAATTCCATTAAGAAAACTCTAAGAACCATACCAGCGGGGGTGTAGCAGGGGAGATGCGGCATGTAGCGGTGCGGATAGGCGGTTTTGCGTTCTTAAGTGCGCGCTGAAACGACGACCGTGCGCACTTAGGTACGCAAACAGGATCATTTGCGTTCTTATGTTCGCGCACTTGTCGTTTCGGCGCGCACTTAGGTACGCAACGGGTGGCCGTCAGGTACTTGGCGTGCGGGATACTGGGAACCATGGATACTATGCAAGATGATTCGCAAGTCGTGCCGGAGGGCGCCTCGCCGGACGCCACTGTACCGGAAGCCACCGAGCCGAAGGCCGCCCCGCGGACGGTCATGGTGCCGAGCGGCACTGTTGTGCTCGCCGCCACGCCGATCGGCAATGTGGGCGACGCCTCCGACCGATTGAAGGCGCTGCTGGCGGACGCCGACATCGTCGCGGCCGAGGACACGCGGCGACTGTATGACCTCGCGAACCGACTCGGCGTGCACGTGAACGGCACGGTCATCGCCTATCACGACCACAACGAGCGAGCCAAGGCCGACGGGCTGCTCGACCGTGTGGAGACCGGCGCCACCGTGCTGGTGGTATCCGACGCGGGCATGCCGACCATCAACGATCCCGGACTGGCGATCGTGCGCCGGGCCATCGAGCGTGGGCTGCCGGTCACGTGCGCGCCCGGACCGAGCGCCGTGCTCGACGCGCTCGCGCTCTCCGGCCTGCCGACCGACCGGTTCTGTTATGAGGGGTTCCTGCCGCGCAAGCACTCCGAACGCGTGCAGCATCTGCGCATGCTGCAGTCCGAGCGCCGCACGATCGTGTTCTACGAGACGCCCCATCGCATCGCGGATTCGATGGATGACCTGCTCGATGCGTTCGGCCCGAACCGCGCGATGGCGTTGTGCCGCGAGCTGACGAAGGATTATGAGGAGATTCGTCGCGGCATGGTCGGCACGATACGCCAAGGCGTCGTTGACAATCCGCCGCGCGGCGAGATGGTGCTGGTGATTGGTGGCGCGTCGGATGAGGAGGCGGAGGCGGCCGCGCCGGCGACGTTGAGCATCGACGATCTGGCCGTGCTGGCCATCGACCGTGCCCTGGAGGATGGCGTGCGCATCAAAGACGCGATCGCGCAGGTGGTCGCCGAACATCCGCTGCCGGATGGCTCGTTGCCGAACCGCAAGCAGGTGTATACGGCCGTTCTGGCAATGAAATCCTGACTTATGCCGCCGGCAGACCGTCGAGCAGGATGGTCAGGGCGCGGTTGACGCCGGGGCCGCCCGCCTGCGCGACGTATTCCAGAAGTGCGGCGTCCGCGCTGGGATTGGCGACCAGCCAGCGCCGCAGTTCCGGCTCATGCTCGGCGATGAACCAGAGCACTTCCGGCGCGGTCGCGGGATCGCACGCCAGCAGCGGGGAGAGTCTGAGCGGCGGAGGGGGAGGAGCCGCCCGCGTTGACCGCCGTGACGCCGTCGCCTGTTCACGTCGTTGCAGAGCATGCATCCGTCTGCCGGGAATGCTCTTGCGTTTGGCTCGTCTGGCTTGACTGTGCCGAAGCCGTCGCCTGGCCGTCCCCGCGCGGGGACGCTCGCACAGCGTCTCCGCGGGATTCTGCAGTCGCTGCAATGTCTTCTCCTGTGATGGCATTCGCATGTGGCTCTCCTTTCGTCGTGCTGATGCGTCGTGCTGATGTGTCGTGGCGGTGAGCCGTGTCGATGGTTGAGTCGGACGGGAGGCCGATGCGGCCCCGCGACCGCTTGCAATCAGAAGAAATGCTTCATTGATGTGAACAGTTCCCTGGCCGGTTGGGTGTTCGGCCAGAAATGGTTGTCATCGAGCGTCTGCATGCACTGCGCAAGACTGACCTGATACTCCTCGAACAAGGCGCACAGCACGTCGCACGCGTCGTGCTCGTTCAGCTCTCCCGGCGTCAGCAGCGCGATGTCGCAGGCTGTGCGCATCGGCGTGGTGATGCGCAGGTTCCCGACCTGTATGACGTGCTCGGGAGCCGTCTTGCGGTTGAAGACGCGAATCTTCCGTCCGTGCGAATCCGCCCGGTAATGGGAGCTGGATATGACATCGACCGTGCGCGGGAACGTGCCGCCGAGCCATACCCACGCGGCGGTGAGCGCGCATGCGATCGTCCCGAACGGGATGAGTTTCAGCGCGATCATCGCGCGGCCGTACAGGGTGTCGGCGTGCTCGGCGCTGTATGCGTTGGTTTGGTCGAGCGAGTGCAGGGTGCCGAAATGCGTCAGCCGAGCCATGCTGAGCGGACCGGGAAGGTCCTTGTGGGTGAGCAGTGGCGTGGTGTCGATACGCGGCATGGTGCCGCGCGCGATGAGGTCGGAAACGATTGCGACGGCGTTGTCGCTGCGGCTGATTGTGCCGGCTGACTCCGTGCCGGGCCGCGTTGCGCCGGGCTGAGTCTTGCTTGGCGCCGCCGCAGTGGGTCGCGTTGCGCTGGGCGGCCCTGTGTTGGGCTGTGTCGCGTTGGGCTGCGGCTTGCCGACTTTTGCCGCTTCAGCGACATCCGTCTGGTCGGGCGCCGGCGCGGCTCCATATCTGATATCCGAAGGCAGTATTCTGTTCATACGCCGACCATAACCATACGATGCGGCGGTCCGCCACCGACCCGGCGAAATCTGTGGATATGTGCATAACTCACATTCCGCGACGCCGCATTGTGGATAATGCTGTGGATACGCCGCGGTGTCCCCGCTGAGCCGGATAATCGGGATTTATGAGTCATGTTTTGGTAAATGTCGCTTGGCCGTACGCGAACGGCCCCCGTCACATCGGGCATGTCGCCGGTTTCGGCGTGCCCTCGGACGTCTACGCCCGATATGAGCGTATGAAGGGCAACGACGTGCTGATGGTGTCCGGCACCGACGAGCACGGCACCCCGATTCTCGTCGAGGCGGAGAAGGAGGGGCTGACCGCCCAGGAGCTCGCGAACCGCTACAACCGCGTGATCGCCAAGGACCTGTGCGACCTCGGCCTGAGCTACGACCTGTTCACCCGCACCACCACCGGCAACCATGAGCATGTGGTGCAGGAGCTGTTCAAGCAGTGCCTACAGAACGGATACATCTATAAGGGCACGCAGAAGGTCGCGATCTCGCCGTCCACCGGACGCACGCTGCCGGACCGCTACATCGAGGGCGAATGCCCGATCTGCCACGCCGACGGCGCCCGCGGCGACCAGTGCGACGCCTGCGGCAACGAGCTCGACCCCGACGAGCTGATCAACCCCGTCTCCAAGATCAACGGCGAAACCCCGCGCTTCGAGGAGACCGAACACTTCTTCCTCGACCTGCCGGCGCTCGCCGAGGCGAACCTCGCGTGGCTCAAGACCCGCAAGGGCTGGCGCACCAACGTCATCAACTTCTCCATCGGCCTGTTCAAGGAAGTCAAGCCCCGCGCCATCACGCGCGACATCGACTGGGGCATCCCCGTACCGGTGGCGGGATGGATCGACAATCCGAACAAGAAGTTGTACGTGTGGTTCGACGCGGTGATCGGCTACCTGTCGGCCTCCATCGAATGGGCCCGCCGCCAAGGCGACCCGGAGAAGTGGCGCGAGTGGTGGAACGACCCGAGCTGCCCGGCCTACTACTTCATGGGCAAGGACAACATCACCTTCCACTCCCAGATCTGGCCCTCCGAGATGCTTGCCTACAACGGCAAGGGTTCCAAGGGCGGAGAGACCGGTGAACTCGGCCCGCTGAACCTGCCCGAGCAGGTGGTGGCCAGCGAGTTCATGACGATGGAGGGCAAGAAGTTCAGCTCGTCGCGCGGCATCGTCATCTACGTCAAGGACATCCTCGCTCGCTACCCCGTGGACGCTGTGCGCTACTACATCTCGATCGCCGGACCGGAGACCTCCGACGCCGACTTCACGTGGGCCGAGTTCGTACGCCACAACAACGAGGAGCTGGCCGCGAGCTGGGGCAATCTGGTCAATCGCGTCGCCAACCTGATCAACAAGAACTTCGGCGAGATCCCGGCGCTCGACGAGGACTCGATGACCAACGAGGACCGTGCGCTGCTCAAGGAGACCTCGGACGCGTTCGACGAGATCGGCGCGCTGATCGAGAAGCATCACCAGAAGAACGCGCTGGTCGCCGCGATGCGCGTGGTCGGCGACATCAACAAGTACATCTCCGCCGAGGAGCCGTGGAAGATCAAGGACGACGAGGCTCGTCTGGGCACGGTGCTGCATGTGGCAGCGCAGGCGGTGTACGACGCGAACCACCTTCTGGCGCCGTTCCTGCCGCACGCGTCGCAGAAGGTCTATGAGGCGCTGGGCGGCTCAGGCGTATTCTCGCCGCTGCCGCGCCTTGAAGAGGTCGAAGACCTCGACAAGCCGGGCTTCACGTACCCGATCATCACCGGCGACTACAAGCTCGGTGAGACTGTGCACCCGTGGGAGAGCGAGCGTCTGGTGGCCGGCACTCCGGTGCCGAAGCCGCATCCGATTTTCGCGAAAATTCCGCCTGAGGCTGTGGCCGAGGAGCTCACCCGCTTCGACACCGAGCTCGCCGCCCGCAAGAAGGCCGAGGCTGAGCGGTTCGCCGCGGCCCAAGCCGAACTCAAGCAGTGAAATCTAGGCGCTGACAAGGGCCGTTGACTGTTGAGGCTTTGTTGTAATCCCCCTGACATATGAATGTCAGGGGGATTTTTCGTCCGATGCGTGAGCAACGGTAGAAAATAGGAAATATTTTTCGTATATCATGCTCGACTGACAGTCATACAAGGAAGTGACGCCGCGCTTTGGCGGCTATCGCATGTGTTGCGATGACCGGCATCATGCAAGTACCGGCTGCGTCGGCCGCCACCGGTACCGGTTTCACGGCCGGCGAGCAAGTCGACCTGACCGATGTGGCACCCTTTGGTGCCAAACAGTCGTTCGCGCCCGCCGCGGAATCCTTCAGCATGGCCGTTAGCGAGCAACGTGACTCCGCCATGCGCATGAGGGTCATGGACGGGGTGCTCAAGGCGCTGCGCATGCGCATCAACGGTGCCATGGAAGCTGGCGCGGCCATACCCCTCGCTGAGAGACGTCGGCAATTCCCCTTCACGCCGATGACCACCGGGACGCTGCTGCTGACCCGTGACGAGCTCATGGACGTGCAGCAGCGTATCAATGAATACCTGCGGCTGAGCGAGCATCGGCGCGGCAGCGATTATGAGTATCAGGTGTCGTATGCGTGGTCGCTGCTGCCATCGAACCCGGCTGCGGTAGTTGGGGAGGATGTGGATGCGGTGGGTCCGCAGAGGATGATTGCGACGACCGGTGACCACCCCCAGTCGCTACGCGACAGCCATTCGGGCCCTGCAATTGGGGACGGCCTTCGGCCGCAGCCCACTTGCTCGCCTGTCGGATCGCCTTCGTCTACAAACAGCTCTGCCGTTTGCTCAGCCCGCCGCAAAGTGACGGAGGGTTGTTACCGGTGAAGAACGGCCATGTTCCTTGCCTATTGGCCGGTTTTCCGTACATTGTGCCGGGATGTGACTACATGCTCACAAGTCGGGCACACATCTCACAGATAATTCCGAGGAACGTGCATCATTCCTCCAAGCATGATGCGGTTATATAGAACATGTCAGCGGTTGTTACAACGTTGGCGAGGTTGTTGAAACCCCATAATTGAACCCCTTCTTCTCTCTCTTCTCTCACCCGGCGGCTTCCCCGCCGGGTTCTTCTTTTCCGGTGTGTGGTTGCGCCTATCGGACCGGAGCGTGAGGGCCTTTCATCCAACCCCCTGACGCGACACGCCCGGATTGCGTAGCACAATCGTCTATCTGCGTTCACAGGGTCGCGGCATTCCGCCATTCTCCGGAATGCCGTGCTTCAATTGTGCGAAGCAATCCGGGCGTGTCGCATCAGGGGTTGGATGTCGGACTGCCGCGCACGGCGGATTATGAAGGGATTTCGATCGTGCGTGCGGCACGATCACAACAGTTGCATGATGTTCCTTTCATTGTTCGGGTCGGCACCCGGCCTACCGTACGGTGAAGCCTTACTCTTCTCCATATTTCTTGAGCGATTCGCCCCACTGCTGCAGGGCCTCGTGCAAGGTGAGTTTGCCGTGGTATGACTGGCCGATGGAATCCACGGCGATCGAGTTCGCGTACGCCGTGTACGACAGATACGTGAAGTCGGTGCGCACGTCCTTGGACGCCTGGGCGATGACGGCGTGGGGCTTCTGCCCTCCGAAGAAATCATCGGTCTGGGCCAGATACTGCGGGTCGCCGAGCGTCGATTTCAGCGGAGGAATGCCCTCCTGCGCAAGATTCCCCTTCACGCCGTCGCCGTGCGCGAACGTGTAGGCGGCCTTGGCCTCGCGGTCGTCTGTGCCGGTCGGCAGTGCGAGCGCACCGCCTCCGTTCTCCCCGTTCGGGGCCTCCCCGGCAGCATCATCGCGCTGGTGGTCAAGGACACTGCCGACGGCGTCTCGTCGCAGATCCTCAAAGGGGCGCAGGTCACGGCCATGGAATCGGACAGCGCGGTGAGCGTCATCGAAACGGGGTCGTCCGGGCAACGCACACAGCAGATGCTCGACCATCTCGCCGACAAGGTGAACGGCGTCATCCTGTCCACCGACGCGCCCGGCATCAGTTTCATCCGCGACTATGCGAAGCGCGTGCCGCTGGTCGTGCTGAACCGTCCTCTCGAAGGCGTGGCCAGCGTTGTGCCCGATCCGCGCATCGGCACCGTGCGCGCTGAGCCTGCTGAAACGCTCGCGGTCACGTACGTCGCCGGCCCGGCCGCGTCATGGGCCAATCAGTCGAGGTGGCCGCGGTGCATGACATCGGGAACCGCATGGGATTCAAGGTCAATCAGATAGGCCCGGTGCACCCCACAGTCGAGGGCGGCTATCAGGCCGCGCTCGCATTGGAGGGAGGGGACACCACCGCCATCATCACCTACAACGATCTGATCGCGGTGGGCATCGTGCTGCGGTTCACCGCCGACGGCGTGAACGTGCCCGGTGACGTGTCGGTGATCGGATTCGACAACACGCTGATCGCCCCGGTGGTCACGCCGCCGATCACCTCGATCCGCATTCCGCGCGCCCAGCTGGGGCAGGTGGCCGTACGCCATCTGCTGCTGATGATGATATCGCCGATGATCCTGCTGGGGGTGTTCCTGTGGATTCCGGAGATGCCGTTCGGCATATACGTGTTCGCCTGCTGGCGGTGTACCTGGGAGATGACGCCTGAGACTGCCGGATTCGGCGCGCACGCGTGGGGCGAGAAGCGTGACGGGCACGTCGGCATGGTGGGCTGGCTGCGGCGTGCACGGCTGGTGTTGCGCGAGTATGCGAGCACGCTGCGCGTCAAGGAGCTCCGCAAGCATCTGGCCATCTACCTTCTGGTGCAGGTGACGATGGACGTGTTCGGCCAGACGTTCGTGTTCTTCGTGGTGCACGACTGGAACCATACGGCGGCGTTCGCGTCGCTGATGCCGGTGTTCGGCTGGGCGATGACCAAGATAGGCCCGAAACGACTGTACGCGATCAATTTCATCGGCTGGCTTGGTACGGCCTGGCTGTTCGCGGCGTGGATGCTGGTCGGCACGCTGCCGGAACCGTGGTGGACGGTGTTCCCGTACATCGCGGACATCGACCAGATCGTGACTCGCCGGTACCGTTCCGCCACGTTCTCCGGCATTCAGGCATCGTTCCGTCAGCTGGGCTCGGGAATAGCGACGATTGCCGCCGGCCTGGTGCTGGGCGCGGTCGGCTTCGACGCGACGCGCGCATGGCAGACGACGGTGGCGGGCATTGGATTGGGAGCCGTGCTGCTGGGCTGGTTTACCGTCTTGCCGTCGCGATGGTCATCTGCTGGATTGTGTCCGCCCATCTCGCCATCAACAAGCGTACGGACGGCATCGTATTGACAGAGATCACCCGCCTGCGCAACGGCGGCGACAAGGTCGACGTCACGCCCGAAACCCGTCATGTGGTGGAACGACTGACCGGTCTGCCCTACGAGAGCTGCTGGCGGTAGCCGGCGAGGCGAGACTCATGAACGGCCGCGCAGCAATGCCGTGCCGCTCGCTACACTGGTGAGACATGAGCAAGCATCATCATCGTGACCGCAGCTGGGCGCCCGCGCCGTCGCCGCTGCCCGACGACGCGCACGTCATCGACAACCATACGCATGTGGCATCCGTCATTCCGTTTGCGCGGGCCATGAGCCACGAAGCCGTCGAAAAAGGACAGCCGGAAGTACCGGTGTACGACGTGGAGCAGCTGCTCGCCCAAGCCGCGGCAGTCGGCGTCACCGGCATCATCGACTGCGGGTGCGAGCTGCCGAACCTCATGACCGCCATCCAGATGGCCGTCGACCATCCCGACTCCGTTCATGCCGCCATCGCAATCCACCCCAATGAAGCCGTGCTCCACGGTCACCGCGGCGTCCCCGGACCGGACGGTCTGTCGCTGAAATACAAGCCCCACCATGACGTGAGCTTCGACGACGCACTCGCCGAAGTGCATCGCCTGGCCCTCGCATACCCGCATCAGGTGGTCGCCATCGGCGAGACCGGCATGGACCTGTTTCGCACCGGGGAAGGCGCGAAGGAACTGCAGCGAGACGCCTTCCGCGAGCATATCGCGCTCGCCAAGGAGCTGAACCTGCCCATGCAGATCCACGACCGCGACTCGCACCGGGAGGTCATCGAGACGCTGCTCGCAGACGGCAGCCCAGAGCGAACCGTGTTCCACAGCTACTCCGGCGGCGCCGAAATGGGCGAGATCGCGCGCGACAACGGCTGGTATCTGAGCTTCTCCGGCACGGTCAGCTACAAGGGCAACGACGGTATCCGCGAATCAGCCCGGCTGGTCGGACTGGACCACATCATGGTCGAGACGGACGCGCCGTATCTTACGCCGATGCCATACCGCGGGCGCACCAACGCGCCGTACATGATCCCGTACACGCTGACGGCGCTCGCCGACGTGTTCGACCTGCCCGTCGCCGAAGTCGCGCGTGCGACGCGGCGCACGACACGCACGGTATACGGGGTGTGACGAGGGGCGGCAAGGGCGCCCGGCGTCCTCCCCAAGTTGGAAAAAACCGAAAAGGGGCATATACTGACCGCTTGAATTTGAAATACCAAGGTTTCCGTTAGTAGCTGTACCTAGAATATGCGGATATCATGTGCGGATTATCCCCGTCGATGGAGGAAGCATCATGGCTCAAAAGCCCGATGAAACGTTGTTACGTGCCGACACGTTCACCAACGTCCCGAAAGTCTCCCGTCGCACACTGACGAAAGAGGAGCGCGAAGAGCTTGCAAAGCAGCAGGCGGCAGAAACCAAGGAAGCGGAAAAACTCGCCAAGACCGCAAGCAAGGGCGCGATCGGCCGCTGGTGGCGCAGATTGCAGTCCGGCCCCAACAAGATCTCGCTCGGCATGGCCATCGTCGCGCTCGGCGTGGTCTACGGCGACATCGGAACATCGCCCCTGTACACCGCGCAGACGTTCCTTTCCGGCCAGGGCGGCATCGCCAACACCGACCGTGAGGCCGTGCTCGGCATGCTGTCGCTGGTGTTCTGGTCGATAACGCTGATCACCACCGTCAAATACGTGCTCATCGCCATGCGTATCGACAACAAGGGCGAAGGCGGCATCTTCGCCCTATATTCGCTGATTCGCAGGCATGGCGCATGGCTCGCCATCCCCGCCATGCTCGGCGGCGCGGCGTTCCTCGCCGATTCCGTGCTCACCCCGGCCGTGTCGATCAGCTCCGCGGTCGAAGGTCTGAAGACGCTGCCGCCATTGGAGGCGCTGTTCAAGGAAAACGGCAACCTGACGCTGATGATCACCGTGGTCATCATCGTCGTGCTGTTCTCCGTGCAATCGCGCGGCACCGAAAGCATCGGCCGCGTGTTCGGCTCCGTGGTGCTGGTGTGGTTCACGTTCCTCGCCGTGGTCGGCGCGGTGAACCTCTCCGGCGATTGGTCCGTGCTCGCGGCGCTCAACCCCGTGTACGGCGTGAAATTCCTGTTCAGCCCGCACAATGCGGCCGGCATCGCCGTCATGGGCACCGTGTTCCTGTCGACCACCGGCGCCGAGGCGCTGTACTCCGACATGGGACACGTGGGACGCGGCAACATCTACTTCACGTGGCCGTTCATCAAGGTCGCCCTGGTGTTCAACTACTTCGGTCAGGGCGCGTGGATCCTCAAGAACCAGAACAATCCCGAGTACCAGCACATGGAGGGACTGAACCCGTTCTTCCAGATGATGGATCCGAACGTGCGCTATGTGGCCGTCATCCTGTCGGTCACGGCCGGCATCATCGCCTCGCAGGCGCTGATCACCGGCGCGTTCACGATGGTGTCAGAGGCGACCGGCCTCAACTGGATGCCCCATCTTCAGGTGCGGTATCCGGCGCGCACCCGCGGCCAGCTGTACATTCCCGTCATCAACTGGGTACTGTGCGCGGCCACGCTCATCGTGCTGGGCATATTCCGGGATTCCGAGCATATTTCGGCGGCTTACGGCCTTGCGCTGACGATCACGATGATCACTACCACGATCCTGCTGGCGGTGTACATGTGGTACGACCGCAAGCGGGTGCTGGCGGTCGTGTTCACCATCGTGTTCCTCGCCATCCAGCTGATGTTCTTCATCGCGTCGATGGCGAAGTTCCTGCACGGCGGCTGGTTCACGATGCTGCTGACGTTGGCGATCCTGTTCATCATGTACACGTGGAACGAGGGCACGCGTCTGGAACGCGCGCAGCGCCGCCACATGATGCCGAAGGACTTCCTGCCGGCGCTTGACCGCCTGCATGGCGACTTCCGCATCCCGTATTTCGCCGACAACATCGTGTATCTGACCAGCGATTCGGATATGCGACGACTGGATACGGACATCTTCTTCTCGATCTTCGCGGATCATCCCAAGCGCGCCCGTGCGTGGTGGGCGGTGTCGGTGCAGACCACCGACGAACCGTTCACGCGCGAGTACTCCGTGCAGAATTTCGGCACGAGCTACCTGTTCCGAGTGCGTATCCGTCTGGGATTCAAGGTGTCGCAGTCTATTCCGGTGTACCTGCACCAGATCATGCACGACCTGTCGGATTCCGGTGACCTGCCGCAGCAGAAGTCCGTCTACCCGAAGGTGGACGCCGACCCGGAGATCGGCACCATCCGTTACGTGCTGATTCACAAGGACCTGATGCCGGAATCCAAGATCTCCACGCGAGGCGCGATGTCGTTGCAGGCCAAGTACGCGATTCGTCACGTCGCCGGCTCCCCGATCAAATGGTTCGGCCTGGCGCCGTTCAACCCGTTGGTCGAGGTTCAGCCGCTGTTCATCTCCACTCGCCGACCGCCGCGTCTGAAGCGCGTCGCGTTGCGTTCGCGCACGCCGCGCGTCAACGAGATCGTGACCGTCAGCAAACCGGAAGAACGGCCGGCTGCGAAACCGACCGCGAAGAACGGTGGCTCGGGCAGCACGAAGGCTGCGTCCGCGGCGAGGGACGGAAGCAAGACGAAGCCTGCGGGCTCGGCGCAGAAGGCCGCCGCTGCGAAGGACGGCGCGACGAAAAATGATGCCGTGAAGGTCGACGATTCGGCGAAACTCGCTAAGCAGTAGACGCACACGGGCCGCACTGCCGGCTCGCGTGCGCTCCTGATGGACTGATGGACTGCGGAGGCAAACCGCCCATGCGTTACGGCCTGGGTGCCGCGTATTTGCGCCAGCCACCGCCTCAGTACGGGCGATGGTCGTCGGATGGCGCAGCCATGACAGGACCGTTGCCGGCTGTTCCGTCTGCGCAATAGTCGCTCTATGCGCCACCGTCGCGGTAGCCGTCCCGCTGGTACTGCCGTTCGGCGCATATCCGGTTATCGCAAGGACGACCTCTACTGTCTGTGACCGGCGAGATGGCATCACGGTCTGCGTTTGGCCGGTCAGCCGGCTGCCGACTTGTCCGGGAAACTTGGTCGAAATGGATATGTGACGCCTGCCAAGTTGTCCGAATCCCCGGCGGATCATACTGCATGGCTGTTCAGCGCTGAAGACAGTGAACAGTTGTCCGGCGATGAGATTGCCTCGTACCTGCTGTCCGGTCTGCTGACGTATGACACCACACAGAACGGATGCGAGATATTGGACACGCAGGCACGTGATTATCAGGTCGCTGAATTATGGATGACGAACGCTGCCGGCTTGCATGAAGACGGCGAGGATGGCCCAGCTGCCGATACTGTGTTTGGCCGCGCAGCTTGTTACGCTGCCATTGGCGTCCATGACGGTTGGATTGCCTGCGCTGGTCGGTTCCGGCGTGAGTCTGCCTCTTGCGACGTTGGCGGCGCTTGTGCCTGCGACGATGATTGCGTGGTCGCTGCCTGGCATGTCTGCGGCTGATGTGGCTGCCGTCAGGAATACGTGGCTGATGGATCGTGCGGCGTTGCTGGTGTTGATTGCGGGAATGATGGCACTGGGTGCGGTGATGATACCGGTATATGGCACGGCCGGGGTCGCGCAGGCGCTATCTGTGGGCGGACTTGGCTGCTTCGGGGTGATATGTGGCCGCCTGTGCGGACTGAGAGTTGGCGCGGCGGCACCTGCCTCATACCTGTTCGTCTGTTGTGCGATTGGCGAGCGGGCAGGTGGACGCTTGTTCTTCTGGCAGTTTCCCCTGATGATGACGCTTGCCTGTCAATCGGCCGTTTGTGTGGCCGTATTGGTCGTATCGGCATGTGTCTGCCGGGTGCCGGACCGCATGCGCATCGCGGCCGTGCGCACGCTATAAGGAACTCCTATAGCCACGCCCGCTTGTCAGCCGCCGCGGCACGATACAGTACCAAGCATGTGCAGATTACTGGGATACGCGACATCGGGATTCAACCTGAGCCTCAACGACGTCCTGGGCATGCACGAGGTGACGGATTTCCGTGATCTCAGCGAGATTCACAATGACGGTTGGGGTGTCGCGTTGCTGTCGAACCCCACTGAGCTGCCGTTTGCCGCCGGCGAGGTACGCAAGCCCGAGACCGGCACGAAACTGTACAAGAGCACACTGGCCGCCCGCCATGACCCGATTTTCCGTGACTTTGCGGACGACCCCGCACGCGGTGGCCTGTGGCACCTGCGTCTCGCCAGCTCCAACCTGCCGCTGATTCTGGAGAACCAGCAGCCGTTCTTCGCGAACGGGCTGAGCTTCATCCACAACGGCGACATCTCCGACGACCGCGGCATCAACATCGTGCTCAACCGTGCGTACCCGATCAATCAGGGTGCGTTCCTGTCGACCGGCGGCCGTTCCGACTCCGCGATCTTCTTCTCGGTCATCCTCGAATACATCGCGTTCGGCTTCGCGCTGGACGAGGCCGTGGCGCAGGCGGTACGCCAGCTGCGTCAGGCGTACCCCAAGTCCAGCTACAACTGCATGATCCAAAGCCAGGACCAGCTCGTGGCTTTGTGCGCCGCCGGCCGCGAGAAGACGTCGCCGCGCATCGTCGAGATTTACGACGAGTATGGCAAGGGCGAGAAGGCTCACGATTACCGTGTGATGAGGTACCGTGACGTGCAGGACCGTGACGGCAAGCCGTCCGGTGTGGTCGTGGCGAGTTCCGGCTTCGAGCAGAACGAGTCCGATGGCTGGAAGGTGCTGAAGAACGATCAGATGATCGTGGCGTCCAACCGTACCGGCGAATACCACGTGCGCTCCATCTGAGAGGCGTTTATCGGGCGATTGATGGCACCCGGCATCTGTAACTTGCTCGCAACGCTCTCCTCTTTTCCTCCTCGCCGGCGCGACACGCCCGGATTGCGCAGCACAATCGACATCGCTGTTTATGATGAAGGCCGGAAAATGGCTGATCTGCGGAAATGCACCTTGCGATTGTGCGATGTTATCGGCGTGTCGCGATGGCTACAATGAGCCGTATGACCGGTTATATCCCCACACTCGACCAGATTGACGAGCTGCACAAGAAAATCGCCCCCTCCCAGGCCGCCTATGACCTGGTGCACACGCATTGCGTTGTCGTGGCGACCATCGCCCGTCAGCTCGCCCGCCATCAGAACGCGCTGTTCACCAACAAGCTGGGCCAGGGCAGCGGCAACGCGCTTGACGATTCCGCCGGGGCAGCTGAACAAGCCGACCTGCCGTCAGACGGCATCACCGGTGGCCGTGTGCCGAAACGCCTGATCGACGAGCATCTGGCGACGATCGGCGGCCTGCTGCACGACATCGGCACGTATCGCGTGCTCAAGCATGACGGCAGTGATGGCGAACCGCTGCAATTCGACGGGAAACGTTACATCCTACATGGCCTGCTCGGCTACGAGTACTTGCTGGAGCAGGGCGTGGACGAGTCCATCGCCCAGTTCGCGCGCAATCATACTGGGGTCGGCCTGACCCAGCAGATGGTCATCGCGCAGAACCTGCCGCTGCCTCCGGTCGATTACATGCCGGTCAATCTGGAACAGGAAATCGTGATGGTCGCCGACAAATACAACAGCAAGTCGATACCGCCGAAGTTCCTGACCGCGCAAGCCTACGCCAAGCGTGCGGAGCGCTATGGGGAGGCGAACAAGCGGCGCTGGCTGGATCTGGTCGACCAGTACGGCGTCCCCGACGTGCCGGCCCTGGCCGCGAGGTTCCACATGCGCATGATCTAGGTGGAATCAATACGCCCCCGCTGGGTGGATAGCCCGGTGGACTGCCCACCCAGCGAGGGCGTATCAGATGAGGCCGTTTATAGCTTGATGATGGTTTCGGCTATGTTGGCAACGGCTTCTGATTCGGTGAGGATGATCACGCAGCGCTTGGGGTCGCCGTGGGTGAGCGACGTGAGCAGCTGCAGGATCTCCACGCTGTCGTCATCGTTCAGCCCGCCCGTGGGCTCGTCGGCGATCAGCACCTCGGCCTCGCAGGCGATGGCGCGCGCGATCGCCACGCGACGCTGCTCCACCACGTCCAGCTTGCCAACCGGAGCGTTCGGGGTATCCACATCGAAATGGACCTTGTGCAGCAGCTCGCGTGCGATCACCGGCTTCGGCTTGAGGAACGTGCGCCCGGAGGCATCCATCGCATACACCAGGTTGCGTTCGGCGCTCATGTCGTCTCGTACCGCATACTGCTGCGGCACCAGTCCCAGTCGATGTCCACGGACTTCGCCGGGTTCAAGCTCCAGCAGGTTCGCGCTTTTGTTCATCACATTGCCGTCATGCGGCCGGATGATGCCGCTCATCACGCCCATCAGGGTCTCGTGCAGCACGCGGTCGTTGTCGGGCAGCAGCACCGAGTACACATGCCCGGCGTAGAACGCCTGGTTCATGCGGTCGAGCACGTGACGGCCGGACTTCTTGTCGGTCACTGTGACCTTGTTCATCGAGAACGTCGGGTAGGACTTGAGACGGATGCTGTCCGCCTTGCTGCGCTTGAGCTCCTTGTCGATGCGCGATGACAGGCGCATTGCAGGGTCGACGCTGGCCGATGCCAGGGTGACCCTGCCGGCCCTGGTCTTCTTCTGGCCATCACCGGCCGTCTTGCCCCCGGTGCTCAGCTTGAGCGTTTCGTTGACCTTGCTGGCGTTGGCCGCTGCCACGTCCAAGTTCTCGTCGGCGGTGTCCGCCGCCGTGGTGCCGGTATCAGCATCGCCGGTATCGGCACTGGTGTTATCGGCGGTGTTGTCGGCGCTGGCCGGCTCCTGCGCGGCGGCATCCTGCGTATCATCTCCGGGCTTCTCGTCGTCGGCCGGTGCCTCCTCGGCGGAGCCATCCGTCGCGACCGTCGTATCGGCTTCCGCGGTAGTGTCGATTTCCGCGTCGGCAGCGTCGATCACGATGGCGTCGGAGTCGTCACCGTCGTCGTCGAAGACGATGGAGAACTGCACGCTGTCCGGTACCGTCGTCGAATCGCTCGCTCCGGCGGCATCCGGGGATTCGGTTGCCGTGTCGGCCGTGGCGTCGGCTGCCGCGTCTGATTCGACCGCCGTGTTCTCGCCTTCGGAACCGGTCAGTGTGACGTCGTCCTCGTTCATGTCGTCCGCCTTATTCGTGTTCGTGTCGTTCATGCCTGCTCCTGTGCCGATTCCGCCGTATCGTCGGCGTCTGCCGTATCACTGTCGTTCGCTGCGTTGTCGCTTGTTACGGTGTCGTCCGTCCCGCCGTCATCCACGACCTCGACCTCATTCGAGGAACGGGCCGCAAACAGCGTCCTGACACGGAACAGCAGCACGCGGATCATGGCGATCACCATCAGAACCACAATCGTGCCGAGACCGCTCCAGATGACAGTCCAGATCAGGTTGCCCGGCACACTGACCGCATTGCCGTCGGCGAGCTTCGTGGCCAGCGGCTTGACCGCGAACGCGCCGACGACCATGCCTACGGCGAATCCGACAAGGTTCAGCAACAGCGTCTCCAGCATGAACTGCCAGGCGATACGCCCACGCGAGACGCCGATGACGATCTGGTTGCCGATTTCACGCCGACGGCCGACCAGCAGGCTCGATCCCCACGAAAGCAGCAACAGCACCGCGCCCACAATCCAGAGGGCGGCGAGCATAGGCTTCATCGAGCTCGCCAGGGAGCGCAGCGGCGCGATCTGCTTCTCGTGCTCGATTAGCGTCGGCGAGGTGAGCTCATGGTTCGCGGGCAGCTTTGCCTTCTTGATGACCTTCTCGAACTTCCGATAGGTCGACATGCTGTCGAGCAGGAACGAGATGTTCAGGTCGGGAATCAGCCAGCCTTTGCCGTCGGCCGCATACAGGCCGTCCATCGCGAAGGTGTAGTACGCGGTGTAGATGACGTTGTCGCGGTTGTCCTTGGCGAGCTTGGCGTCCGAACCCTGCCCCGCGGCGGCCGGCTCCGTGTACTCGTAAATGCCGCGGACGGTCTGCTCGATGGTCTTCTTCGCGTCGTTCGGGAACGCGACGGTGAACTTGTCGCCCACGTCCAGGCCGTTCTTCTTCGCGAACGCCTGTGAAATCAGCACGCCTGTCTTCGACTGGCTCGAGTAGTCCAGTTGCTTGCCCTTGACGATCTTGTACCGGCCGAACTCGTTCTCATGCGCGGCCTCCAGCGAAGAGAAGCTGCGGTACAGCATCTCGCCGCCGGTCTTGTCGGCGCTCTGGTCGTCGGTGCCGGCGATGGCCTTGACGTCGCCGCTCTGCCGCACCGGCACGGTGATGGTGAGCGCATAGCTGTACGTCAGGCCGGCGGCCTGCAGCGCAGACGCGTAGTTGTCGTATGCGTCGAACGCCAGGTAGTTCTTCGTATAGGAAGAATCGGCGCCGTTGTAGGTTGCCTTGGTCTTCGCATCCGGGCGGATGACGGCGCTGACCAGCTGGGGGTTGTAGCCATCGGTGGCCGATTCATCGGCGTGCAGGACGGAGAAACCGAACAATGTCCCGAATGTGACGATGATGGCGATGAACATGGTCAACAGCGTGCGCCATTTGCGGCGGACTATGGATGACCATGCGTTCTTGAGAACGAACATGCGTGTACTTCTCCAGTTCTTCCCAGCGGGGGCTGCGATCATGGCAACCGTGCGCCCGCGTTTTCGTGACAGTGGCCGGGACGCCACCCGAAGAACCCCGAAAGGCCCCATAAAGCACGGCATCCCGTAGGCAACACTATGGTCGCGCTATGTGTATGTTATCTTGCTCCATACTGTTATACCCCTCAATGAAGTCTGAAAGCAGTCTGACAAGGTCGCGGGTGTTGTGCCGGGCCATCCTTCCGGTCCCGGGCAATGGTGAAAAAAACGTCGAAATACAACGGTTCAGAAAGAAGACTTAGCGTGCGGTAAGCATCGCACGGTATCATCTGAGGTTGTATTACGTAGCGTCGAGAGCCGGTTCGCCCGAAAAGACGGTGTGACGGCAGACCATCGAACCCGACGGAACGATAACGGTCGTCGCGTGGAACGACGGACGCGACAAAACGGAATGTAACACGAAGCAAACGAGGTTAACCCATGCGCCGATCCCCCCAGCACATCGGACGAAAAGGACATCAATTCCTGTCTCAAGCGCTGCGTCCGCGGCGCATCGTGCTGTATGTGGTGTTCGTGCTACTGGGAGCCGTGTTGTCGGTCGTCGGCATCTACGGAATCTCCGCGCTCAAACTGTACACGGAGGCGAACCGCTTCATCTCCGCTTCCGAAAACCTCGCCAACACCGCGCTCGGCTGCGGTGGCGGAGGTAACATCGGCACGTCCGCACGTGAGATGGTGACGTCCACGCGGGCGCTGCGCGACGAACTGGACAAGCCGCAGTGGACGTTCCTGCGCGACCATACGGCGTACGGGAACGACATCACCGCCGCGCGCACGATGCTGGACGCCATGGGAAACCTGGTGGACGGGCCGTTCACCGATTTGATGGACCTGAGCAAGCAGCTGTCCGGCTTCTCCATGAAAGACAAATCCGTCGACCTGAGCGCGGTGACGGCCATGCCGGGCATCGTCAAGCAGGCCCGAGCCGACATCAAAGTCGAGACGCGGCGGCTGGAGAAGCTGGTGCCTCCGAAGAGCTCGAGCATCGCCTCCATGGTGAAGACCGGCGTCTCCGGCCTGAAATCCGTGGACAAGATGCTCAACGAATACGACGAGCTGATCAACCTGCTGCCACAGCTGCTGGGCGAGAACGGTGAGCGCACGTACCTGGTCGCGATCTACAATCCGGCCGAGCTGCGGTCCGGCGGCGGCATGGTCGGCAACATCGCGCCGGTGACCGCCGACCACGGCAAGGTCACGATCGGCGACTTCATCGCCACCACCGACATCACCTACGGCACGCAGCCGTACGATGCCGAGAACGTCAAGGAAGCCGCGGTGTTCGGCGACCAGGTGTGGAAATACCCGCAGACGACCACCGTCAACCCGAACTTCCAGCGGGCTGCGGTCACATTGAAGAACATGTGGCTCGCGCAGCCGGGCAACGAGAACCAGGAGATCGCCGGTGTGTTCGCGCTTGACCCCGTGTTCCTGCAGTCGCTGATCGGCGCGACGGGATCGGTCAAGCTCAGCGACGGCAAGGTGCTGGACGGCACGAACACGGTCAAGTTCTTCCTCAATGAGCTGTACGTGGACCACCCGATCTACAAGGAGCAGAACGCCTACACCAACAAGGCGTCGAAGACGATCATGACCCACGTGTTCTCGGGCGCGGGCGCGTCGACGCTGTCGCCGATGCTCAAGGCGCTGCGGCAGACGTCCGCGAACGGCCATTTCAAGCTGTGGATGGCGCAGGAGGAGGAGCTGGCGGCGCTCGTACAGACCAAGGTCTTCGACGCGAACGTCGCGGGCATGATTCCCGGCAGTGTGGAACAGCCGAAGGCCGGCGTCTACGTGACCGAGGCGAAGCCCAGCAAGCTCAGCTGGTATCTTGAGCCGAGCATCACCGTCAAGAAGACGTGCGGCAGCGATTTCGCCGCGAACTCGTACCGCATCAGCGACGAAGTGGATGCGCCCGCCCGAGCCACCAACCCCATGACCATCGCGAACGCCGGCCTCGGCGACGAATACACGGTGACGGTACGGTTGAAGAACACGATGACCGAGGAGCAGGCGAAGTCATTGCCGGCGTTCATTACCGGCAATACGGAGAAGGGCACGATGCAGCCGCGACTGTTCCTGATGGCGCCCGAAGGCGGCGCGATCACGTCGCTCGCCTACGAATCCGGCGAAATGGTGTCGAATGGCACCGTGGAGGACCGCCAGTTCATCAACCTGCGTCTGACCCAGGGCATCAAGCCGGGTGAGACGGTGACCATCGCGTTCACCGTGCGGGCGGCGGAGAAGGCGAAGTCGACGCTGGACGTCGTCACCACGCCGATTATCAACGAGAAGGGCATCTACACGGGCACCAACGGCAAGGTCACCGACACGTGCGGCGCTGATGTGCCGGATGCGGTGGAGGACCAGTGGGCGGGAACTGGCAGCGACGGTTCCGCGAACGGTGACGGCAGCTCGAACGGCACCGACGGCACCGACGGTGGTAAATCCTCCGGCAAGACCTCATCGAAGCCCGCCGACGAGAACAAGAACTCCACCGACTCCTCCAATGGAGGTGTGCTGGACAAGCTCAGCAGCATCAAGGATGGCCTGAGCTGTCCGGTGGATCTGAAGAAATTCATGTAGCCACGGACGGCCGCGCGGGCACAGCTGTGCGTGTCCGCGCGGGCACCTTACGTAGGCTGACGGTTGCTGGCGAACTCGCGGATTTCGTCGCGGGTCGAATCCTTCGACCCGTCGTCCACGAACAGGAAGCGATAGTCGATGCGATCGTCATCGTCCGGTGCCAGCTAGGCGTTCTCAGAGAGCGTGGTGAGCCGGGCGAACAGCATCGGCAGCGACTCCTCCTCGTTGTAACAGGGTATGAGAATCGTCACGGTGCGTTTGTTTTCGTTCATTGTCTCTTCCCTTTGATGCCTGAGCTGGTGCGACGGCCTGCGGCATGTAATCGACTTCCGCTAGCCATGATAGTGGAAGTCGATTATGCGCGTGGTGTTCCATTCTGGCATTTTCGTATGGTTTCACCGGTCTGATGGCCGGGCTGGCCGGTTCCGCCGGCAATGTGGACAACTGTGGATAAGGGGTGAGTTATCCACTTATCCACAGATTTTCGAGGGTGGGTGGCGCCGGGAGCCTTGGGTGTGCCATGGTGTGCCTATGCGCGAGGACGCGGAGGGACCGTGACGGCAGTGGCGCATACGAAAAGGAGCGATCATGGCGACATCATTCTCGATGGATACCATCGGATTTCTGCAGGCTATCAACAAGTTGGAGCGGCGATTCGAGGAACTCGTCTCTCCGGAGACTATGCGCAAGGTGTGCGAAGACTATGACAGGGACGGCACGCCCACGCCATGGGATCACCGGCTGTACGCGCTGGCGCGCGACGTATTCGCGTGCGGCAGTTGGACGACGAACCTGTGCGCGGCGGCGATGTCATTCAACGGGCGGCTGGTGGGCGAGTGCCGGAGGTTTCTTCACGGCTGCTCCGAAACGGTGCGCAAGTACGGCATCTCGGTGTGGCTGTACGAGCTGCTGAACGATTCCACGCTGGCTCTGTTTCGCGACGACCCGTCCGATTACATGCCGTCGCTGATTCGTATGACGACCGTCGAGGAACTGATGCGACGGCCTCGCGGCAGGAAGCGGTTCGGCAACCGCAAGCAGCGCGGGCTCGCCATGGAGGAGCATTCGACGCAGATGCACCGGCTGGCGGCATACACCCTGCTCAATTGGGGTGCCGATGAGCGGCGCAGCCTCGACATCGCCCGGATGTTGCTGCTGTACCCCGGCATCGGCATGTGCATGCTGCGCGAGGACGGAGACGTGTTGCGCTTCGGTGCGGCGCCGGACATGCGGTATCGGCGCGTGGTCGACTATCTGCACGAGCGGCGGGCGCAGGCCGATGCGGAATACGAGCTGCATGGCAATCAGTGGATGAGTGAGTATATGGGTCGTCATGACGATGAGGAACCGGCTGTCGGAGAGATTGCGACGGCAGATCGCGACGCGGGCGGATGCTCGTCGAAGCGAGATGGCGTTCGCGGATATGCCGAGGTGGGCGACGAGTCGCTGTGCGACTGCGAGAGCTGCGCCCGCATCGACATGGAGGATAGGCTGGATCTGCTGAAATGCGAGCGGCGATACATGTACGATGTCGTCCGGCTGATTGATGCATACGAGAAGATGTGGGACGATGAACCAATAGATGTCGATGACCGCATGCTCGCGCTGGAACACAATCGGGATGTGCCGGGCGAACCACTATGGCAGGATGTGGCGTTCCTGAACGATCTGGCATACTCGCTGATGGGCGACGTGATGGCCCATGACCTTATCCTCGGATTCGAGCGGCGAGACCGCAAGCGGTTCGACCGAGGTGTCGAGCAGCTGGAACTGCTTACGGAGACGCTCGTCCGGTTCGGTCTGCTGTCATTGCCGATAATCGCGTTCATGAACGGATTCGATGAATTCTCACGGGGACTTGATGACGACTACGCGACGGACGGCACGCTTTACAGTACGTCCGAGGCGGACATACAGCGTCTCACACGCCGTATGCAGAAGCGTCTCGACAAGCTGAGCGAGGAGGAAATGAACGCGAAGGCACATTTGGGCGAGTCCTTGGCGAACATCGTATTGGCACGGTTCCCGGATGAGCGCCTGGCGCGGGGGTGCGCTTTGGCGTTGTTCCGCGGCAATCCGGACCAATATGATGAGGTCGTGGAATCGATGCTGATGCGCCCTGATGATGATCCCGGTGACATGGGCCCCGGCGACGGTGATGATGCGCCCCTTGGCGATGTTCCCAATGACGACGTGCTCAGGAAGCTCGACTTCGATGTCGAGGAACTGGACGACGACCTGGAGCTGGCGATGGCCGTTGACCTGTGATCGCAGGGTCTCGGGCCGCGGGCTGGGCGTCATCGCGAGATTAAGGTACACCCGGCATCGTGCCCCACGTATGGGTGCACGCTGCCGGGCGGCGACGTGAGTAGGCGACTCAGTACGGGTGGCTCAGTGCAGGTAGTCGGCGGCGTTCGTCGGGCTGGACGGCACGGCGTGGCCCTCCGTCACCGTGCCCAGACCGGACAGGTATGCCTCGCGGCCGGATTCGATGGCGTGCTTGAACGCGCGGGCCATCAGCGGGATGTTGCCGGCGCTCGCGATGGCCGTGTACGCCATCACCGCGTCCGCGCCCATCTCCATGGCCTCGGCGGCCTGGCTGGGACGCCCGATGCCCGCGTCGATGATCACCGGCACGTGCGTGTTCGCGATGATAACCTCGATGAAGTCGCGCATGCGCAGTCCCTTGTTGGAGCCGATAAGCGAGCCGAGCGGCATCACGCAGGCGGCGCCGGCCTCCTCAAGCCGCTTGGCCGCGATCGGATCGGGGAACATGTACGGCATCACCACGAAGCCCTCCTTGGCGAGCATCTCGGTGGCGCGAATCGTCTCCTCGTTGTCGGGCAGCAGGTACTTCGTCTCGTGCTCGATCTCGACCTTGACGAAGTCCGTCTGGCAGACCTCGCGGGCGAGACGCGCAATGCGCACGGCCTCCTCCGCGTTACGCGCGCCGGACGTGTTCGGCAGCATCGTGATGCCCTTGGGGATGTAGTCGAGCAGGTTGTTCTCGGTCGTGCGGCAGCGACGCAACGCCATCGTCACGATCTGTGTGCCGGCGTTCTCTATGGTCGCCTTGATGAGGTTCAGGTCGTAGCGCCCCGAGCCGAGGATGAAGCGGCTGGTGAACTTGTGCCCGCCGAGCACCAGCGGGTCGGCGTCGCCGGTCGCGATGTCGTCGTAGGCGTGCGCGTCCGGTTCGGGGAGCAGCGCGGTGTTCGTCGCCGTGCCGATGAGTTCGTCGAGCACCGGGTCGTCCGATTGGGCGGCCGGTGTGGTTGATGCGATGGTCATGATGGTACCTTTCTTTGAGGTATATGACGCTTGATGCGTGCGGTATTCGGGTCGGAGTGCGGTTCGCTGGCCGGCATCGGCATGAGCCCGTGCCGATGCCTTGCCGCGTGTTTGCCGGGCTCTCAGCCGCCCTGCACGAACGTGACGATTTCGACGGTGTCGGTGCCGCTCAGCATGGTCTGTGCGCGCTTGTCGCGCGGCACGATGGCACCGTTCACCTCGACCGCCACGCGTCCCGCGTTAAGGCCCTTGCGCGCGATGAGCTCGTCGACGCTGAGCGGCGTGGCGATGTCCTCCTGCTGCCCGTTGATGATCATGTGTCCCTCCTCGGTCGCTGGCGTGATTCCCATATCGGCGACATTGCACTGCCGGCCGTTGCCGGTCGATCTCCGATCGGGCACGCCGGCGTCCGCCGATATGAAAAACGGGTCGCTGGAGCAAGCCGTACCCTGTGAGGTGGTGCGCCCCTCCATGACCCGAATCATGCGTTTTTTCGTTATGCCTGTTCTGTTATATGCCGGGATGCCCGGTGCGTTTGGCTGGGAACCGTCCGCCATCGGTTGGCGGATGCCGATTGTTGCTGCGCTGCGACTGGACAACTCGTCCCTACGGCGGCATTACCCGCATCAAGTTGACGGTCGAAGCGTCGCTTCCTCTCAGCCTTGCGGCTCCCGTTCGGTTGCGCCTTCATCATAGCCCAGACCGCGTGACATCGCGCCCGGCCGCAGGGCTTCGCGGCCTTTCAAAATCCCTCGAATTGGTTATGATTGTCGTAACGAAGAGACAGGGGATGATGATGGCCAGATGCGCTCGATGCGGTAATGAAATTCCAGCGGGATCGGCGTTCTGCACATACTGCGGCATTCCGGTCGCAAGCGGTGCCGCCGCAGCGCCCGGTAGCGGGGCGCAGATGCCTCAACCTGGTACAGCCGCGTCCGGCTTCGCTCCGAACACAGTACCCGGTACGGGGACGTTGCCGCCTGTCCCGCAGCCAGCGGGCCCCGCGGATAACGGCGGCAGCGCACCCCAAGGTCAGCCCGGGTCGCAATCCCAACCCGGCAAGAAGCCACCACTTACGCCCGCGCAACGCAAGAAGCGCAAGATCATCATCGCCATCATCGCGGCCATCGTCGTCGTGGCGATCGTCGTCGGCGGAGTTGCCGCATTCCTCATCCTTCACGGCAAGAAGAACGCGGCCGCGGGCCCCGTGCAGACCAGCGACACGACTGATGCAACGCCGAAGAAAACGCAAAAGCAATCCCCGACGCAGATCGAAGGCAAAAAGCGGTCAGCGAAGTCACCATGACCAACTTCGTCTGCAACTACGACACCTCCGACTGGGGGTGGGACGGCGGCGCAGTGCTTTCCGACGTAATGCCCTGCGCCAACGGCGATGCGAGCTCCAGCAGCGATTCCGACTATGGCAGTTCCAGCCAATCCGCCGATGACGGGCAATATGCGTTCGGCGTCTGGACGCCGGCAATGGACGAATCGAAGGTGATCTACTTCTCGGCTCTGAAATCCGGGGAGAAGATGTACTCCGATCCGGTCGTCGCCGCCACATACGGTCCCAACCCGGCCGTGTTCGTGATCTACGCGGTCAAGACCAAGGCGGTCGGCACCACGCCGGAAACCGTGCACCTGTTCGCCCATCAGGTCGATTTGAAATCCGGCGAATTGTCCGATCGTATCGATCTGCGCACCGAGGAAGACAATCTGATCAACCTGCAGCAGGATTACGAATTCGATGTGCTCGCGCAATCCAACAATCGCGTCGCCATCGAGAAAAGCTGGAAGACGACGGAGAAGAGGACCGTCAACGACGATCAGCGTGAGGTCGAAATCGGCCACAAGCAGATCATGGGATTGAGCGACGGCGCGAAGCAGGCCGAGACCTTGCAGACGTTCAAGGACAGCGTGAGCATCAGCAAGGACAGCGGCGGATACCAGTCGTTGAACACTACTGAGGTCCATGTGGACGATTACCACGTGTTCGACACGTATGTGGTCAAGGACAGCGCATACCACCTGTATTCCATCGACGGCAACAAGGAAATCGTGAAGATCCCGCTGGATTACTGCTCGCCCGGCGACACCTACCGATGCGACTTGCAGGGCCTGTATCGGTTCGGCGCGAATCAGTACGTGCTCAATCCCTCCGAAAGCTATAACGGCAACAAGCTGCTGATTCTGGATGCAGGTACGGGCAAGACCAAAAAAGTCACCGACCTGCTGAACATCAACACGAAGGATGACCAGTACGTGAACTTCACGGACTTCGGCCAGTTCTCGGACGGTTCCCTGTATTTCCAGTGGGATGAGTCGAGCGACAGCAAGCGTGTGTTTATCCTCTCGCGCGACCTGAAGGTCACCGAGGTGCTGGACGGCGGGCGGTGGGCCCGCCTGATGCTGAACTCCGGTGAGTTCGAAGGAGCCAACTATCTGCTGAAGCAGTTCTACGTCAAAACCACGGACGAGAACATCATCGTCGACGAGAAGGGCGAGACGGTCGGCAGCTACACGTTGACCCCGTCGGACGATGACGCGGACGACTACGACCATACGGCCGTGGACTGGATTATGTGGAGGGATGGCTCCGAGAACACGGTGACGGTCACGCGCGGGCAGGCGCCCGGCGAGCCGGCCCCAGACTCGTCCGACGGCAGCGGGTCGAGCAGCAGCGATGGCAGCGCCGGTGACAGCAGCTCCGGCGACTGACCACGCGCCGGGCGGTGCCGCCCTCATGACCCACCTCCATACTCTCTGAACGGTAGCTGCACGGCCGGAAACGTCGGCATGACATTATGGCGTTGTCTGGTGGCAATCCTGTGACTATCACTTTCCTTCACATAAACGGTGTCACAATGAAAGGTATGACTTACAGGAACGACAAAACTGGGGAAGCCACGGTCGAGCACACCTGTGATGCCCGTGCGGTGTTCGACAAGCTCGCCATCATCGTGGTGACATATAAGCGCCAGCAGTTGCTGGAGGAACTCTTGGCCTCATTCGCGCAGCTGACGGTCGCGCCATGGCGCATCGTCATCGTCGACAACGAACACTCCGACGAGACGCAGGACATGGTCGACGAATTCCGGGAGAAGGCCGACGGTCTGTGGGGGACGACGGACGCCGACCGCAAAGGTGGCACGAGCCGTGTGGTGTACGCTCCGCAAACCGACAATCTTGGCGGTGCCGGTGGGTTTTCCGTCGGAGTAAAAGTCGCGTACGATCTCGGGGCGGAATGGTTCTGGGTGATGGACGACGACGTCGCCGTACTGCCTGACGGCATCGAGAAGCTCGCGAAATGGGGTCGCGACCATGACGTGATCCAGGGCGGCAAGCTCGATTTCGACGGCGGGCCGTTCTACTGGCAGTACAACTTCATCGTGCCGCTGGGCATCCCGAACCCGATCGCGCCGGCCGCATTCGGCTCCGCCGGGTACCGCGTGATGAACACGCTGTGCTTCGAGGGCGGGCTGTTCCGCAGGCGCATCGTGGAGAAGATCGGGCTCCCCGACCCGCGGTTCTTCATCTACTGGGACGACACGATGTACGGGTATCTGGCCAGCAAGGTCACCAACTCGATTGTGGTGCCCGACGTGGTGATGCGGCGCACGCGCGACATCAGCAACTGGGACATCGCCGGATTGCGGCAGCTGAACTCCACCTCGGACATGAACCGGTACCACATCCTGCGCAACCGCGGGTACATGGCCCGGTACTTCATGGTGCACGGCGACTACCGGCCAGTGCTGTTCGCCTTGGGAACGGCCGCCACGGTGGCGAAAGAGGTTATTCGCCTGGTCGCGGTCGACCGCGAGCACGTGCGCACCGGGCTGGTGCAGATCGCCAAGGGATGGCGGGACTCGCACAAGCTGATGCACGACCCGAAGTGGCGGCCGATGCCGCCGTTGGTGCGGCAATAGCGTCAGGGGCGCTCTCAAAACTCGCGGATACAAGCACTTTTTGCGTATATTCATGCTGTATCTGCGAGTTTTGAGAGCGCGATTTTACGCGACGACGAAATCCGACACGTCTTTGATCAGGTCGAAGGCGTCATTACCGCGTGTGGTGAGCACTCGCAGACAGATGCCGTTGACGGCGCGGCTGACTCCCAGCTCGCCGGGGAAGCCTATGGCGTCCGCGTGGGATCGGATGTGGTCGATGAGTTCGTTTTTCCGCCTTGATGTGGGCGGCCTTGATGCGGGCGCGCACCGCTTCTCGGCCGACATGTCGGGATCAGCCGCCGTTGCTGGCTCCGCCGTGGGGCCTGCGGCATCCCGTGGCGCAGGCGGCGACGCGAGCGGATCGACCTCCGGCACATGCGCGTACAGCACGCCGCAGTGGGTGAAATTCCGCCACATGCCCAGTTCCGTATAGTCGAGCTGTCACCGATCGGTCTGCTGGCCACCGGCGATGCGTGGGGTGAATGGGGTGCCGAGGACTTCATGAGCGCGACGGGGCTGAATTATGTGCCGCAGTACATCGCCCACGGTTTCCGCTGTCTGCTGTACGTCTCGTCCCATCAGCAGCAGCGTGTTGCGGATTCAACGGGGTGAGAAAGAAAAAGAGAATGCGCCGAACCACGAAAGCGCCTGTCGGCGCAAAGGCCGCTCGCAGCGGCAAAAAATGGAGCCCGGGGCTATGCATGGCCCGACGCGGATATCAGTATATCCGGGTTTGCCCTGTTACGCTGTCCGCGTGTTGCGCCGGCTCAGTCCAGTTTGCCGCGACGCCACAGCTGCGCTCCGTGGCGGAAATCCTTGGACGTGGCGATGAGATTGCCGGCGGTGTGCATCAGCTTGGCGCTGCGGGAGCGCATGACATGGACTTCGGCCAGGTCTGCGGCGGTCGCGGTTTCGGAGCCGGCCTTGGCCTCGGCCTGCCGCACCATGTGCCGCGCTTCGACGCGCAATCCCTGCGCCACCACGTCGACGAACGCGCTCGCCCTCTCCAGAGCCACGGCGAAATCGCCGGTGAACGCGCCTGCGAGAATCGAATCTGCCGTATGTGTGATGTCCGCTTCGGTGGGTGCCTGGTCGACGCCTGCGATGGCCGACGCGGCGGTCGCCACCGGTTCGCCGAGCCGCCACAGCCGCGAGATCAGATCGCGGTCGCGCCGCATCCATGAGCGCAACGTGTACAGCCGCCACATGATGCCCGGCAGCGAGTCGGGTTCCGACCGGCTCCACAGTTCGGCGATCATGTCCACGCCTTCGCGGTCGACCAGCGTCAGCACCCGTTCCACAACCTGCGGATCAGCGGAGTGATGCACGCGGTCGAGCAGAGCGGCCGCCGATGCGTGACTCATTTCGCTGACCACGCTGGGATCGGCGCCTCCGGCGATGCCCTCGATGAGACCGGGGTCGATCTGCCCGGGGCGCGATGGCCGCGGCGAGCCGGTCGGCGTGAATCCCGTGCGGCTGGGAACGACGGAGCCTGAACCAAGATGCATGCTAGTAGACAAGTGGCGTGACCTTCTGAATGTCGATGATGGAAACGGTGTCACCGCAGGGTACCACGAACAGCGCGATGGCGGTGCCGGTCGGCATGTACGGCGAGGACGGAATCAGCCGTTTCATCAGCGATTTCGTCGCGCACAGTTCGCGCAGATGCCCGAAAATACCGCCGATGACCGGACGATGCATGCAGACTGCGGTCGCACTGTGACGCTGCAACGTATTTTTCAGCTCCTTGTGGAAGCACTGCCACGCCGCTTCCGGATCGGCGGCGAACGCGTCCTCGGTGAGCGGTTCGGCCGTATGCAGCGGCAATCCGGTCTGCCATGACAGTATCTGTATGGTCTGCTGGCAGCGCAGCCACGGCGAGGTGACCAGCCGCGTGGGATTGTAGCAGGCGAGCTCACGGTCGAGCGAATACGCCATCGACGCTCCGCGCGGCGTGATGGGACGCTTGTCGTCGGTACCCGTCCACTGCTTGCGGGGCTCGGCCTTGCCGTGACGCACCAGCAGCAGCATGTCGCCGTCCAGCGCACCTTCCTCCACACGGTCGACAAACAACGCGAGAATATCGCGGTCGGTCGAATGGGTGAGCATACGCCGCGCGCGCTGCACGCTCACCCACATGACGCTGTCGATCTCGCCCACGTCAGCGCGATGCACGGGGCCGAACGCGTCGGCCCGCCGCACGGCGTCCTCGGGGTCGATCGGCCTTGCCATCCAGAAGAGAGTGTGCTTCGTGTCGACGGTTCGATCCTTGGAACGGCGGGTTTTCTTGCCTTCCTCGGCAAGTGGGTATTCGATTTCGCCGAGGAACGGTCCGAGCGCGACCGGCACTCCGGTCTCTTCGCTGACCTCGCGTACCGCCGCATGGCGGTGGGTCTCGTTGAGCTCCAGCTTGCCTTTCGGCCAGCTCCAATCGTCGTATTTTGGCCGGTGCACGATGCACACTTCAAGCGTATCGAAGTCGGCCAGTCGGGATGCCGCGGACGTCTGCCGCCCGTCGTCCGAGAACTTCATCCATCCTTGAAAATCAGTATTGCGGCGATACAGCACCGCGCCTGCAGCTTCTACGATTTTCACCTCACCACTCACCCTTCCATTATGCCTCACCGGCTGCATGACTACGTTGTTTCTCGTCTGTAATGACGATGGCCGGCCCTTGCGGGTCGGCCATCGGCTTATGCACCTACTGTACCTCGTGCGCCGCTTGTCTTGAGGAAGATGCGGTGCACGAGGCTCGTGCCGGATGCCTTATCGGGCGCCCGGCCGGGTGCCATGTCAGTTGTTGGTGCGCGGGCGGCGCTGGTGCTTGCGGATGAGATATTCCTGGCTGTCCACCAGCGGGCGGCCTTCGTCGTCGCGCGAATGATGGATGTACGTGCCGTCGGGCTGCATGTGCCAGGAGGCCGTGGAGTCGGACATCTGCAGGTCCACATAGCGAATCAGCTCGTCGATCTGCTCGGGCGCGGTGACGCGGACCAGCGCCTCGACGCGGCGGTCGAGGTTGCGGTGCATCAGGTCGGCCGAGCCGATCCACACTTCCGGGCCGGAGATGGGGCCTTCGCCGATCTGCGGGCCGTCGGAGTTGCAGAAGGCGTAGATGCGGCTGTGCTCCAGGAACCGGCCGAGGATCGAACGCACGCGGATGTTGTCGGACATGCCGGGCACGCCGGGCTTGAGTGCGCAGATGCCGCGCTCGACGATGTCGATCTTGACGCCGGCCTGGCTGGCGCGGTACAGAGCGTCGATGGTCTTCTCGTCGACGAGCGAGTTGACCTTGATTTTGATCCAGGCTTCCTTGCCGGCCTTGGCGGCGTCCTCCTCGCGGCGGATGCGCTGAATCAGGCCGGTACGCACGGTGCGCGGGGCGACCAGCAGGCGGTGGAAGCTGGACTTCGGCGCGTAGCCGCTCAGCTGGTTGAACAGGCGGGTCAGGTCCTGACCGACCACCGGGTCGCAGGTGAGCAGGCCGAGGTCCGTGTACAGGCGGGCGGTCTTCGGGTTGTAGTTGCCGGTGCCCACGTGGCAGTAGCGCTTGAGGCCGTCCTGCTCCTGGCGGACGACTTCGATGAGCTTGCAGTGGGTCTTGAGGCCGACGATGCCGTAGACGACGTGCACGCCGGCGCGTTCGAGCTTGCGGGCCCAGGCGATGTTGGCGTCCTCGTCGAAGCGCGCCTTGATCTCGACCAGCGCCAGCACCTGCTTGCCGGCGTGGGCCGCGTCGATCAGCGCGTCGATGATCGGCGAGTTGGAGCTGGTGCGGTACAGCGTCTGCTTGATGGCCAGCACGCGCGGGTCGGCGGCCGCTTGGGCGAGGAACGCCTGCACCGACGTGGAGAACGAATCGTAGGGGTGGTGCAGCAGGATGTCGCGCTCGCGGATCGCGGCGAAGATGTCCTGTGCGCGGCTCGATTCGACTTCGGCGATCTGACGGTTCGTGGTCGGGATGAACGGGCGGTTCTTGAGGTCCGGGCGGTCGAGCGACTGCAGTTCGAACAGTACGGTGAAGTCGAGCGGCGCGGGCAGGCGGTAGACCTCTTCCGGGTTGACGCCGAGCTGGTCGGCGAGCAGCTGGGAGAGGAACGGGCTGGTCGCGTCGGAGATCTCCAGGCGGATCGGCGGTCCGAAGCGGCGGCGCAGCAGCTCCTTCTCCATCGCGTTGAGCAGGTTCTCGGCGTCATCCTCTTCGACGTCGATGTCCTCGTTGCGGGTGACGCGGAACGAGCGCGCCTCCTTGATGATCATGCCGGGGAACAGGGATTCGAGGTGCGCGATGATGAGGTTCTCCATCGTGATGAACCCGAAGCGCTCCTCGCGGCTCTCCTCGTCGGTCAGGTCGTCGACGGGGACGAGGCGGGGCATGTTGCCGGGGATCTTCACGCGGGCGAAGTGGGATTTGCCGGAGTTCGGGTTCTCCACCAGCACCGCGAGGTTCAGCGAGTTGCCGGAAATGTAGGGGAACGGGTGCGCGGGGTCGACGGCGAGCGGCGTGAGTACGGGGAAGACCTGCTGGCGGTAGTAGCGCGAGAGACGTTCCTGCTCGGTGGTAGTGAGCCGGTCCCAGCTGAGCAGCACGATGTGCTCGTCAGCGAGGGCGGGGAGCAGCTTCTCGGTGACGTAGTGCGCGTGCTCGTTCTGCAAGCGGTGCGCCTGCTCGCTGATGGCACGCAGCTGCTGGCGGGGGCTCAGGCCGCTGGCCGCGGTGACGGCGATGCCGGTGTCGATACGGCGCTTGAGGCCGGCGACGCGGACCATGAAGAATTCATCGAGGTTGGAGGCGAAGATCGCGGCGAAATTGCAGCGTTCCAGCAGCGGCTGGTCTTCGTCCTCGGCGAGTTCGAGGACTCGCTGGTTGAACTTCAGCCAGCTGAGTTCTCGGTCGAAATAGCGATCCGCGGGCAGCGGCTCTTCGCCGGCTTGCGGCTCGCGCTTGTCGGGTTTGTCTGTCTCGGCTATGTGCTCGGCGATTTGGCTGCGCAGGATAGCCTTTGAAGGTGCGTCAAATGTTTGTGCCATGTATATAACTTTATGCGAGAATATGGCAGTTTCCTATGCGGCGTGTAAGAAATTCAGCGGTTGTTTACCATTTTCGTACGGATGGGGTGTCGGGTGATGGTACGGCGACACGCCGATGGGTCGTCGGTTCCGCACACAAGTGAACAACGAACCCGTCCGATAGGAACATGAGGTGACAGTTTTCCGTCATAATTGAGCGATATCGAACACTTGCGCAAAAAATCGCACAACGTAGTTGGGTGAGTTGCGGTATCGCGGTGTTGCGCCTAGATTATGAAGTGCAAGGACAACTTAAGAGCAGGCCCACAATAGTGTATGGTCACGAAGGACTGTTACGTTGAACGGGCAATGGAAAGACTTACCGTTACGACGATGAGGTTGTGCAGCGATCTGCTCAAGATGGACTTGCAGGAAAAACCCGCTCCGGCGGGTTTTTCCATGTGCGGCGGTCTAATGGCGAGGGTGGGCTTGGCGCGGGTTGGGGTTCGGGCCGTTGGCTCCTGCTGTTCCGCGTGACTTCCTGTGTGCAATCATTGGGTTAAGTGGTCAAAAGTGTGCCTTACCCGGGTGCATTGCCGGTGTGTTGATGGGGCAGCGTGATCGTTCGGCCCGGCCTTTTCTGGCGCCGAACTCGCAATCACCGGGCTTTGGCCTTCGAAACGATATTTTTCGCCGAATCGCGGATTGCGGCGATTTCGGCCCGTGTTGCGGTGGCGATGGTGGTGGCGGACGGCAGTTGGCGGCGGGCTGTACCACACCACGTGATTTTATGCGGTTTTGGGGCTGGTGTGGCCGGGGAGGATATTGGGGTGCTTCTGGGATTGTTGAAAAATGGCGGTTCTCATGATTTGTGCTGTACCACACCATGCGATGTGAGGGTTCACATTTCATTGTGAGGCCTGCGGAAAAGCCACACAATGCAATTTTTGTGTGTTTTTCCTCTGGTGTGGCACGCCGGTGGTTATGACGGGCGGGTGGGTTCTGGTCAATGTTTGCCGTGACCGACTGACCGGCAGAGATGATCGGAGGCGCGATGGGCGTTCGTGAGCGCGGGGTATGCGACGTTCGGCGAGATGCGCACGGGCGAAGGTTGCAGAGAGGTTGGCTCGGATTCCTCCCGACTCCGCTGCCGGGTGTTTTCGACTGGATGCTAAGTGGAGACGGTTCCATATCACGCGAATATGCCCATCTAGGTGTCGTCTGTCCACAAAAACTGTGGATAACACGCCGTGATGTGGATAAGTCGCGGGCCTTCGACCACATTGTCGCCTCACGTTGCGCCGCTGTGGCGCTATTCGTTTCAATCGGAATATGACACACAACGTTACAGTTCAGAAGATTGGCGCCGCCGCTCCGCCGGGTGCAGCGGCGCCGCGGCAGGTTCCCATGCCGCCTCGCCGGGCCTCCCCGGACGCTTGGCGAAGGCCGGCTGCGCAGGTTTCCCGGCTTGACTCGGATGCTGCAAGCCATCGGATGCGTGCGCGCAAGCCCATGACCATGCCGCGAGTCGTATGCCCGAGCCCAGTCTCATCCGTGGACGGCAATCAGTCGATCGGCACGCTGACGCATGCAGGATGCCGTAATACAGTGGTGTTCTCTTCCGCGTCCGGGGGAGCGGGAACCAGCGTGTTCGCGGCGATGGTCGCATGGCGCTTGGCCCAGCGCAAGTTGCAGTGCGCACTGGTCGACTGCGATTTCGCGGCCGGAGGCATCGACGTGCTGCTGGGCATCGAAAACGAGCCGGGCCTGCGATTTCAAACAGTCGATATACCACTCGGGAAAACGGAAGGTGCGGCGCTGAATGGCGAGTTGCCGCAATGGGAGCGCGTGGGGGTGCTCGCCAGTCAACCTTGGAACGGTTCGGATCCTGAGCCATGGACGGTCTCTGCCGTACTTGAGGCGCTGGCGCAGGCCAATGATGTGGTGGTCGTCGATATCGGGGCTCCGAGCGCGTTGCATTCGCTGCCGATGCTGCGACAGTGCCGCCAGGTGGTATTGGCCGAGCTGACGGTGCTCGGTCTGGCGCGTGCTCGGGCGGCGAGGGCGATGATGATACGTCAAGGGGAGTCGCGCCCGATTATGGTCGGTGTCGTGCCCCGCGGACTGTCGCGCCGCGGCGGCGTGGTCGACGCGCACGAGGCATCGGAGTATCTGCATGAGGAGCTGGCCGGGGTGGTGGCTCCGGACCGCGGGCTGCATGGCGATGTGCTGGAGGGGCTGGGCATCCGGGCTATCGGCAAGAGCAGCCGCAAGGCGGTGGATGCAGTCGTCGGTGCCATCGAGACGGGGTTGGGAGGTGATGTCCCATGATTGAATTTGGGCCGTTGGATGCGCTGGCACGCGATCCAACGGTCACCGATGTCGCGATCACCTGCGAGGGAAGGGTGTGGGCGGACCGAGGCGGAGGAATGACGGAGTGCCGGTTGCCTATGCCGTTGCGCACGCCGCGAATAGTGCGTGAATATGCGGTGCGGCTGTGTGCGCAATTGGGACGGCGTCTTGACGACGCCTGCCCGATTGCGGACGCGTCGAGCGAGGACGGGATTCGCGTGCACGCGGTGATCGCGCCACTGGTCGCGCAGGGCGCGGCGGTGACGATTCGTTTTCCGGATCGGCGGTTGCTCGGATTGACCGGATTGCGTGATGCTGGGATGTTCCCGCCGGACTGGTTGACGTTGCTGAGGAATCTGGTGAAGAACCGGGCTCGAGTGCTGATTAGCGGCGGCACGGGCAGCGGCAAAACCACGCTGCTGAAAGCGCTGCTTGCGGAATGCGATTCATTGGACCGTATCGTCACCGTTGAGGAGGTTCGGGAATTGGGGGACCTCGGACGCGGCAACCATGTGTCGATGGTGGTGAGGGGGGCGAATGTGGAAGGCGCCGGAGCCGTAGGACTGCCGGAGCTGGTCAAGGCGACCCTGCGCATGAGACCGGATCGGGTGGTACTGGGCGAATGCCGTGGCGAGGAAATCGCCGATCTGCTGCGCGCGTTCAATTCGGGCCACCTTGGCGGTATGACCACATTGCACGCAGATGGCATTGACCGGGTGCCGGCGCGATTGATCGCGCTGGGCATGCTGGCCGGCCTTGACGCGCATACGTTGACGATGCTGGCGGAGGGGGCGTTCGACGTGATGCTGCATCTTGAGCGGCATCATGGTCGCCGGAGAATCGCTCAGATCGGGTGCCTCGGCATGCGCGACGGAGTGTTGTCCGGCGACGTGGTGGCGTTGTGGGACGGTGAGGGCGCCATGATGCCATGCCCGCGCTGGCATGATTTCACCGGGCGATGGGGCATGTGAGATGGATCATGTGAATGAGACATGTGAGGTGAGACATATGAGCGTGGGTGGGTTGCCGCGATGCGTCGCGCTGATGGTCGTGCTGGCATGGATGCTGTGGCCGTATGCCCCTCGCGGCCGTGCCCTGTTGCCGGTCTCTTCGAGGGTGCCGCGAGCAGGGCGAAAGACCGGTGCCGGTGATGCCGTCCGTAATGGCCGTGTGATGGGGCTGTCCGGCGTGATCGCGCATATGAGTTCGTCTGTTCGGGCCGGCGGCATGATCTCAGATGTTCTTGCCGATGTCGACGGGAGCGGATTCGCAGGGGTGCCGTTGACCGCAAGCCGGTTGAAACGGCTGCTGATGCGACAGCGAATGCCGGGGGAGAGCGCCGCCCAGGCCGAACATGTCGCCTTCGAACTCGCCGTGGCCTGTGCGATGTGCGAGCGGTCAGGATGCTCCCTTGCCGATTGTCTGGATGTGGTCGGCGAGAACCATCGGATTTCCAGGCTGTTGCATGATTCCCGACGCAGTGCTTTCGCGGTTCCGCGCGCGACGGCGGCGCTGTTGGGCGCGTTGCCGTTGGTCACCATAGGTTTGGGAGAGCTGCTGGGCGCTCGCCCGGTGCAGGTACTGTTCGGCTCCGCGCAGGGCAATGCGTGCCTGGCGGTGGGCGGCGCAGGCTACGCGCTGGGACTGCTGTGGATGTCATCGATGATGCGGAACACCGGCACGAACGTTGATACCGTCTGATTGCCGTCATGAACATTAAGGGGTGGGGTGATGTGGAACGCGATGGCGTGCGCCGTCATGGTGTTGATGGCATCGATGATATGGCCGGACTCGGCACGGTCGGGCCGCTTGACTGGCGTGCCGTCCGATGTTGCGGGAGAAGGGGGTGCTGCTGTGTCGTTGCCGTTGCTGATTGGACTGTTGTCGGTGTCGCTGCGGTCAGGCATGTCTGTCACGCGTTCTCTGGAGGGCGTGGGTGAGGCTGTCGGAGGGGCTCTTGGCGGCGGGCTGTGTGCGGTTGCGGACGCTCTGCACCGCGGATCGTCATGGAAGGATGCTTGGAATGCCGCCGATTTCGGTGATTATGCGGAGACTTCGGCAATCCTTCGTGGCGCGTTGGAGCCATCGTGGACTCGTGGTGTTTCGCCGATCGGCCGTCTGACGACGGCTTCGGAGCAGTGGATGGAAGGCGAGCGAACCGCGATCGAGCAGGAGTCGGCGTCTCTGTCGGTGAAACTGCTGCTGCCCACGGGATTGTGCATGCTGCCGGCGTTCGTGTTTCTAGGCATACTCCCCTCGGTGATGGCGTTCGTGGGATGAACTTGGTGGCGATGCCGCCCGATGGTCGGTGAAGAATGCTGCACGGCCATCTGTCATCCACATAATGTGTGGATGACACGCCGCATTGTGGATAACTCGGCAGCCTTCGACCACATTGCCCGAAAACCCGATGGTGGGCGGGCCTGATGAGGCACAGTGGAAAGTGCCTTGTAGTTGGGCAAGGTCAGTCGAGAAAGGATTGTCATGAATATCGAGGAGACGATGATTGCCATTGACGGACGTACCGGGCCTATTGCGGCGATGACACGTACGGTGGGCAACATGGGGGCGTCGGCGCGGCGGGGCATTTGCCTGTTGGATGCACGGCTGCGCACGTTGAGCGCGGAGCCAGAGGAAGGGGCCACCACCGCGGAGTACGCGGTGGTGCTGGTCGCAGCCACAGGCTTCGCGGCCGTGCTGGTCGCGTTGCTCAAATCGGACACCATCAAGACGTTGCTGACCAACATCGTCAAGAAGTCATTGAGTGTGGGATGACGGGCATTCACGATGGCGACGATGTCACATGCTGACAGGGGAGCCGTCACTGCGGAGTTCGCGGTGGTGCTTCCCGCTGTGGCCATGGTGGCGATGGTGTTGCTCTGCCTGACGAGAACGGTCACGGTGTCCATGCGATGCCAGGATGCCGCGTCGGCCGTAGTTCGCGAACTGGTGACGAGGGAAGGCGGCCTATCGGGAGCGGGGATGTCCGTCAACGCCGTGGCGAGTGGTATCGCGGGCGAAGGCGCGGTGGCGTCGGTCGCTGATGATGGTCATTCGATACGCGTGACGGCGCAATGCCCCGTGCTGCCGGATCCATTCGGCGTTCTACCCGTCAAAGTAACCGGCTCGGCCACAGGATGGCGGTGATGCCTAAGTCCGTCTTGCCCTCGCTGGCGGGCCGAGCCGTGAGCAAACAGCAGAGCTGTTTGTAGGCGAGGGGTGAACGTCAGTGAACCCAATGGGCGGCATGCGTAGCATGTCTGTAATTGCAGGGCCCGGAGGGCTGTCGTGGAGCGACTGTGCCGTCTTGCCCTCCCGCTGGCGGAGGCTGTCGCGCAGTTGCTGGGGTGGTCAAGCTCCCCTGCGCAGCTTGCCTCTGATGCGGTGGAATAGCGACGAAAGGAAAACACGATGGCGCAACGAATTCAACCTAGGAGACCATCGCCCGTGCGAGCCTATTGCTCGCGGCTGATGCAATCCGATGAAGGGTCGGGAACGATGGCCTGCGTGATGCTGATCGCGCTCGCGGCCGCACTGATAGCGACCGTCGCGTCGGTCGGAGGTGCGCTGCTCTGCCGGTCGCGTGCGCGGAGCGCTGCCGATGCCACGGCATTGTCGGCGGCGTCGGCGTACTGGTCTGGTGGCGCATCCGATCCGTGTGCCGTAGGGCGGCGTGCCGCGGCAGAGAATGACGCGCAACTGGAGTCGTGCGTCGTCGAGGGAGATGACATCGTCGTGACGGTGTCCGTGCCGTTGCGTCTGCCATTCATGTCACGTGTCAGCCAGCGTTCCCGCGCCGGGCCCATCAGCTGTGAATAGTCGATGGGCCACTCGCGGCGGGTGTGGGCAGACAGCATTGATGCCGATGCCGAGACCGATTGCGGAGCCTGTACTGGCGGGGAATGCCGTTGATGCATTATGTTTGACGTATGGGCGAAGCGAAGACAATGGTGGCGTTGATCGGCAATCCCGTCTCAAACAAGGGGTGGGGTGCCGTCGTGGGCGAACAGGTATTCACGATGCTGGCCGAAGCCGGACAGCGGCATGGATTCGACGTAATGGATCTGACCGGCACCAGCTTTGATGATTCGCTGACGGCCGCTCGCGAGAACCGCGCCCTATACGACTACTTGGTGGTCGTAGGCGGCGACGGCATGATCGCCTTGGGGGCCAACGCCGTCTGCGGCAGTGGCATCCCGCTCGGCATTGTGGCGGTCGGTTCGGGCAATGATTTCGCGCGAGGTCTGAAACTGCCCGTCAACCGGGTCAAAACCGCGGTGGAAGGCATCGTCGGCGCCATCGCATGCGGCACCTATCTGGATGTCGATATGGGACGCGTGCGCTCGACGGAGATCGCCTGCATGGTGCATGGCGAGTCCGGTGAGCCCGTGGTGGATGAGGAAGGCCGCCCAGTGAACGGGCTGATCGACCGATACTATGCGGGGATGCTTAATTGTGGGCTTGACGCAAGCATCAACGATCGGGCCAACCATTCGCGCCTTCCCGGAGGGTCAGCGCGATACGCTGCGGCGGTGCTGGTGGAGATCGCCCGCATGAAACAGTACGGCTATCACGTCAAGGCCACGCTGTCGGACGGCACGGTGGAGGAACACGACATCATCGCTCCTCTGCTCACAGTCGCCAATGCACGGTACATCGGAGGCGGACTGGAGGTGTCTCCATACTCCTTGCTTGATGACGGAATGCTGGATCTGGTGTGGCTGAACTGCAAGCCGAATGTCGGCCAATGCGCCAAAGCGCTGTCCAACGCCTATAACGGGAGGTTGCTCGCCAGCCAGATATTCAACTGGAAGCGTGTACGCCAGGTGGAGATAACCCGCGCCCACGAGGGAGACGAGCCTCCGGTGCTGATGGCCGATGGGGAGTACGTCGGGCATCTTCCAGTGACCGTCACCGCGCAGGCCAAGGCGTTGCGCGTATTGGTCCCGCCTGCGGTCGCCCACTGGCATGACAGCCGGAGCGAGGAGCATATCATGGCGGCGATCGAGCGCGACGGGCGTGACCCGGTGACCGGCGAATTCATCTGACCGGCGAGTCCGCCTGAGCGGAGCCTGCCTGTCCGGCGGCTTTCGGCCGACAGGCCAACGATTGACGTTGACGAGTCCGCAAACGTCGCCGCGGCGGCACCATCTGGGCAAGCCCCCGATGCGTGCGCAAGTAATGGGGACAATAGGGAAAGACACCCGGAAATAGCCGGGTTGCGATAGGTTGGAGCTTATGGCACTTGCACTGTATCGACGTTATCGACCGGACACGTTTGAGGGGGTCATCGGTCAGGATCAGGTCACTGTTCCGCTGATGCGGGCCCTCGACAGCGGCAAGCTCACGCATGCGTACCTGTTTTCCGGGCCGCGTGGCTGCGGTAAGACCAGTTCCGCGCGTATCCTCGCGCGGTGCATCAACTGCGCCAAGGGGCCGACCTCGCATCCATGCGGGGAATGCGCCAGTTGCAAGGACCTCGCCACTGGCGGTCCAGGTTCCATCGACGTGGTGGAAATCGACGCGGCCAGTCACAATGGCGTCGACGACGCCCGTGAACTGCGAGAGCGCGCCGGATTCGCCCCCGCTCGGGATCGCTATAAGATTTTCATTCTTGACGAGGCGCACATGGTCACCCAGCAGGGTTTCAACGCGTTGCTGAAGATTGTCGAGGAACCGCCGGACCATGTGATGTTCATCTTCGCGACCACCGAACCCGACAAGGTGATCGGCACCATCCGTTCGCGTACCCATCATTACCCGTTCCGGCTGGTTCCCCAGGAGGTCATGGGACCGTATCTGGAGGAGATTTGCGCCAAGGAAAGCATCAAGCCGGAACCCGGCGTGCTCAAGCTGGCGATGCGCGCCGGCGGCGGTTCGGTGCGTGACACCCTGTCGGTGCTCGATCAGTTGATGGTCGGCGCGGTTGACGGCGTGATCGCCCACGACGCCGCCGTGGCGCTGCTCGGCTTCACGCCGGAGGCGCTGATCGGCGAGGCCGTGGACGCCGTCATCGCGCGTAACGGCGAAGCGCTGTATGGCGTGGTGCAGAAAGTCGTGGTGGGAGGATTCGACCCGCGTCGGTTCGTCGAGGATCTGCTGGCGCGGGTGCGTGATCTGCTGGTGCTGACATTGGGCGGCGCTCAGGCAGAAAGCGTGCTTTCCGATGCTGCCGAGGCCGAGGACATGGACGACCTGCGTAGGCAGGCGTCGTCGCTTGGCTTGGGTGCGTTGACGTCGATGGCAGAAACCATCAATACCACCCTGGGGTCTATGACCGGGGCGATTTCTCCGCGCATGCGGCTCGAATTGCTCGCCGCGCGCTTACTTGCCGGGCGAGAGGGACTGGATGTCGCGCCGGCCGCGGGCGGCACTGCGCCCGGGGCGGACTCTGCAGGTACTGGCCGCGGAGCTGCAGGAGTGAATGCGCGAACAGGCGGCATCGCCGAGAGCCGGTCAGGCGGGACGACTCCGCGCAGGGGAGGATTCATCGGATCCGCTCGCAACCAGCAGACGGACGCTCGCCAATCGGCGGCAAGCCAGACGAATACGTCACCAAGCCGAACCGCCGGCACCCAACCTGATCGCGCACTCCAGACGGAAGCGCCCACTATGGCGGAAGCGCCTGCAACAGCGGATGCGCAAGCCGGTGCCCCGTCTCCCGTCGCTCAAGCACCGTCCGCCTCTCGAGTACCGCCGGCCGGTGAGCCGACAGCCGCGCAATCCTCTCCGCAGGGCGACGACCGCACGCCGGACGAGCGCTGGGATGCACTGGTCGCCGGATTGCCGGCGGACGTCGCCGCGTACGTGAACCGCAGCAAGGTGCCGCGCATCCACTTGGAACAGCACGAGCCAGGCGGAAAAGGCACGTTGTGGATCAAGTTCGACAAGGCGCTGAGCAAGTATGCCTTCGCGAAGGCCGTCGCTGGTGAGGAAGTCGGCGGAACCCGCAACGTGGTGCAGATCATGCGCGCTGAGACCCGCAAGGCGTTCGGCGACAAAGTGCAGCTCGCGCCCACCAAGAAGATGGCCGACGGGCAGGTCGCGCCGCCGTTCGGCCAGCTGCCGGCAGACGAGCAGCAGCGCATCAGTGCCCAGATCGTCAAAGTGAGTCTCAGCGCATCATTGGGGGCGATGAGCGTCGGCAACAATGCCAAGGAGCCGCAGACTCCTCCCGAAAGCGGCGACACCGCATCGGCCGATGCGGACGAAGTCCATCGAGCCGTACCCGACGCGCCGGACGCGACAGTGGCTCATGACCGCGACAATAACCGGGCGGTCGCACAGGATACCTCGCGTGCGGACGCGCAGTCGGCAGTGGATCCGTGGGCGCTCCCGGAAGCGGGGGCTGGCGACGCTTGGTCACCGACTGACGGTGCGTCTCACAATGTTTCACGGGATGTTTCACGGAATGCTCCGCAAGATGAGGGCCATCACGCGAAACACATCGTCGTGCCGGATTTGAGCGACGACACCGACCCGTGGGCCAACGACGGCGGTAACAGTATGCCCGTTGACGGTGTACGCGGTGGCGACGCGCCCGGCACACCTCAGAACGTTGCCCATGCGCAGTCACAGTCGCGAGAGGACTCCGAGCGCACCAACCCTGGCCCCACCGCCGTGCCGGAGTCCATGTCCGCGGAAGACCCCTGGGCTGGCATGCCGTCATCAGTCGCTTCCGCTTCGTCGAGCATCGCCGCGCCAAGCGCAGACTCCCCGGCAGCTCTCCAAGGGCCTTCCGACGACTTGGCTGCACCCGGGCGCCCGGAAAACCCCGGAGTCGAACCGGGAACGACGCATCTGCAGCAGACTCCCGGTGCCGCGGCCGGTCAGAGAGCATCCCGCCCTGCGTATGACGACACCGATCCGTTCGCCGGAGCCGACCCGTATGCGCAGGAGGACATTCCCATGCCGACCGTGGCGCCGGAAGACGACGAATATTCGATGAATGACGTTTCACTTGGCTCGCCCGAGACGATGAGTCTCGACGACGTCAAGCAGTTCTTCGAAGTCGTCAAGCCGGTGGAGGAATACGGCCCCGACGACCCCAAGAACCCCAGGAACATCCAGCACGTCAACAAACATGATTCGGAGTGAGCACACCAATGGCTTTGGCATATGACGGCGCGATACAGCGACTCATCGACGCATTTGCCGGACTGCCCGGTATCGGCCCGAAAGGGGCGCAGCGCATCGCCTTCTATCTGCTGTCGGCCTCCGACGAGGAGACGGGCAAGCTGGTCGACGCCATCACGGAAGTCAAGGAAAAAGTGCGGTTCTGCGACATCTGCGGAAACGTGTGCGAGGTCAGTCCGTGCCCGGTATGCGCCGACCCGAGACGCGACCACGGGGTGATCTGCGTGGTCGAAGAGCCGAAGGACGTGATGAGCATCGAGCGCACCCGTGAATACCGCGGCCAATACCATGTGCTCGGCGGCGCCATCAATCCGATGGCCAACGTCGGACCGGCCGACCTCAACATCCCCAAGCTTCTCGACCGCCTCAAGACTGACGAGGTCAAGGAAGTCATCCTCGCACTCGACCCCAACATCGAAGGCGAGGCGACGACGACATACCTGAGTCGTCTGCTCAGCCCGCTCGGCATCAAGGTCACCCGGCTCGCCAGCGGTCTGCCCGTCGGCAGCGACCTCGAATACGCCGACGAGGTCACGCTCGGTCGGGCCCTCACAGGTCGCCGCGAAGCATAAACGAGGCTGCCAGCGTCGGCCCGTCCCGGCGCCGCCGACGCGAATCATCGCCCGGATACCTGCGCCCGCAGCGCGGCCGTTCCTGTCCGCATGGCGGCGCACGCGTGCGCGGCAGTGCCGAAATTCCTATAATCGTGCCGCTTGCGTAGTATTGACGCAGATGCATTCCGCGAGAAGATAGGACAGCAGTGGCTCTCATCGTGCAGAAGTACGGCGGCTCGTCGGTCGCCGATACCGAATCGATCAAGCGCGTGGCCAAGCGCGTCGTCGAGACCAAGAAAAAGGGCAACAGGGTGGCCGTGGTCGTCTCCGCCATGGGAGACACGACCGACGACCTGATCGACCAAGCGCTGAGCATCGACTCCAACCCGCCCGAGCGCGAGATGGACATGCTGATGACCGCCGGTGAGCGCATCTCCATGAGCCTTCTTGCCATGGCCATTCACGCCGCCGGGGACCGTGCGCATTCGTTCACCGGTCAGCAGGCCGGATTCTTCACCGACACCCGTTACGGCGCCGCGCACATCAAGGCCGTGAAGCCCGACCGCGTGCAGAACGCGCTGTCGCTCGGAGACGTGGCCATCGTCGCAGGCTTCCAGGGCATCAACGCCAAGGGAGACGCCACCACGCTCGGCCGCGGCGGCTCCGACACGTCGGCCGTGGCGCTTGCCGTGGCGCTCGGCGCCGACATCTGCGAGATCTACACCGACGTGGATGGCGTGTTCACCGCCGATCCGCGCATCGTGCCAAAGGCCAGTCGCATTCCGGTCATCGGCTACGACGAGATTCTGGAGATGTCCAGTTGCGGTTCGAAGGTGCTGGCACTGCGCTGCGTGGAGTACGCGCAGCGGTTCAACATGCCGCTTCACGTGCGCAGCTCCTTCTCGCATCGTCCCGGCACGCTGATCGTGCCCGACGGAGTCGACCCGCGCAGCCTGCCCAACATCGACTGATGTCGTCCACTGACATACGACATATTCGAGACCTGATTTACCGTTCACACAAATATAAAGGCGAAAAAACATGAGCGACAACAACAGCAAATCCATGGGTGACCTGTTCCCCGACCTCGGCCCGGAAGCCCCGGTCATCTCCGGTGTGGCGCACGACCGCAGCGAAGCGCTGGCCACCGTGCGCGGCGTTCCGAACGAGCCCGGCATGGCGGCGAAAGTGTTCACCGAGCTGGCGACGGCCGGTGTGAATGTGGACATGATCGTGCAGGCCGGCGCGTCCGTGGGCACCGCGGAGATCTCCTTCACCGTGCCGGAATCCACCGTCAAGGAAGTCGAGAACGTGCTGATCGACAAGCATGACGAGCTGGGCTACAAGTCGTTCGACATCAACAGGAGCGTCGGCAAGGTCGCGGTCGTGGGCGTTGGCATGAAGACCCATTCCGGCCTGGCGGCCAAGTTCTTCACCGCTCTGAGCGACAAGGGCATCAACGTGCTGATGATCTCCACATCCGAGATCCGCATCGCGGCGCTCGTCCCGCTCGACCAGCTTGACGACGCCGTGCGCGCGCTGCACACCGCCTACGGCCTCGACGCCGATCAGGTCGAAGCCGTGGTCTACGGCGGCACCGGTCGCTGATTTTTGACGCAATCGCGTAATTGACCACCCCGCCCGCTACGCGGAATATCTCCGACAGCAGGAGCCGGCTGGGTGGTCAATTTATCTGGTTTGAGCGTTCTTACCTCCTCCTTCCGTATTCATTCGCGCTCCTGAGCCGAAGGAGGAGCACATGGAACGTTCCAACGGAATTATGCGGCTCCTTGTGGCAGCGACGGTCGCCGCCACACTGCTGCTGCTCGCCATGGTCATAGTCGCCGTGATCGTTACGGTACGATTCCGCCGTAATCCGCGCGGCAATGCACGTCACCTGCGTCGGTGACGACACCCGATATGCCGAACGGCCGGGTTGACTGCGGAATCAATCCGTGGTCAACCCGGCCGTTCGATGGTCTCCAGCCGCAATTTCAGTCTCAGCGGCAGGCTGCCGTCACTTCGCGCTGATGTAACCGAGCGCCTTGAGCATTTCGGCGCATTCGAGCGCGCCGCCGGCGGCACCGCGCAACGTGTTGTGAGCCAGCCCCACGAACTTCCAGTCAAAGATCGAATCCTCGCGCAGACGGCCGATTGACACGCCCATGCCGCCCTCGTAGTCCACATCGAACTTGACCTGCGGGCGGTCATCCTCGGTGAGGTATTGGATGAAGTGCTTCGGCGCGTGCGGCAGCCCCAGCTCGGACGCCTTGGACGTGTAGTTCACCAAGCGGTCGACGAGCTCTTCCTTGGTGGCCTTCTTGCCGAAGTTCAGGAATACCGTGGCGGTGTGGCCGTTGAGCACGGGCACGCGGATGCACTGCGAAGTGATCTTGAGACCGCCGTCGAACGGCACGATCTCGCCCTTGTCGGCATCCACGTGACCGAACACCTTGAGCGGTTCCTTCTCGCTCTTCGCCTCCTCGCCGGAGATGAACGGGATGATGTTGCCCACCATCTCAGGCCAGTCCTTGAAGGTCTTGCCCGCGCCGGAAATCGCCTGATACGTGCTGACGACGACTTCGCGCGGCTCGAATTCCTTCCACGCGGCCAGCGCCGGCGTGTACGCCTGGATCGAGCAGTTCGGCTTGACGGCGATGAAGCCGCGCGTGGTGCCGAGCCGCTTGCGCTGGTGCTCAATCACCGCGAAATGCTCCGGGTTGATCTCCGGCACGACCATCGGCACATCCGGCGTCCAACGGTGGGCGCTGTTGTTGGAGACGACCGGGGTCTCGGTCTTCGCGTACTCCTCTTCGATTGCGCGAATCTCGTCCTTCGACATGTTCACCGCGGAGAAGACGAAATCGACGCCATCGGCCATGCCGGCCACATCGGCGACGTCATGCACCGTCATGCCCTTGACGTACTCGGGCATCGGCGTTTCCATCTTCCAGCGGGGGCCGACGGCCTCTTCATAGGTCTTTCCCGCACTGTGCGCGGACGCGGCGAGTTTGACCACCTCAAACCACGGGTGGTTCTCCAGCAGTGTCACAAAACGCTGGCCGACCATACCTGTGGCGCCAAGAATGCCGACCTTCAACTTTTCGGACATAACAACCTCTGGGTTTGATTCGGTTTCCTATACAAGCGGCCGCAGTGACATGGCCGCACCTATCCAATGGTACGGAATGCGCGGAACAAGACGGGCCGCTTTCCCGAATGATGGCCGTGTTCGCCGATGGGTGGGTGCTGCGGCCGGGATTCGCGGTACTCTGGAAGCATGTCAATAGCATCGCAGGAAGCGCAGAAGCAGCTGGATCGTATCGTGGCGCTGGGTTACCCGGACGTGGCGGACATGAGCGCCGCCGCGTTCCGCGCGCTCGCACGGCCGTTGATCCATGCGTTGGAGCATACCGATCTGGGCTCGAACATCCTGCTGATCCCCACGCGCGAGCTGGTGTCGCCTGAGTCGCTGATCGCCCGAACCAGCATCAACCGCATGGCCGGTTTCACGACAATGCCTCCGCGCGACATCGCAAGCTTCCTGCCGCAGGACGGGTTCGAGCCGCCGGAAGGGCCGTTCTATCTGGTTGTCGAGCCGCATACCGGCACCTGCTACATCAATCGCGAGCCGGACGTGGCGCGCAAGCTCATCGATTCCGACGAGCGCACGCCACTGACCCTTGAAGAGGGTCTTGCCATTGCCACGCAGCACCCCGATTGGCTTGAGATCAAGAACGGGTTCAACCTGCTCGGCTCTCGCAGCGCCGACGGGCGCGTGCCCAGCATCTGGATGAGCCAGAACGCGCCGCGTCTGGGGGCCGTGTGGCCGAACTCGCGGCACACGTGGCTGGGTAACGCCTACTGCATGGCCCGGCGCGGCGTGAGTCTGTTCCACTGAATTTCGCTGGAGCGCTTGTCTGCCGCCTTCGCTGGGCCGCCGCACGTGTCACTGTGCGAGGGTGACCGATGGATGCTTGGTGTTTCCTGATATGTGACACTGTGTTGTACGACGCCCGGTTTTATGATGTTCTTGATGTGTTCGCGAGCGCTTTCGCGCCGGCGGGCAATGATGAGAGACGCCATTGGGCGGGGGAGAAAGGCGGACACGCATGAAGTGCCCATATTGCGGGAATGACGAGAGCCCGGACAGCAAATTCTGTGGGAACTGCGGGCAGCCGCTGCAACAACAGGTATCACAGGCCGCGCCGGCGTCGCAGCCCGCAGTATCGCAGATGCCCCAGCCCTCTGCGGCGCAACAGCCGGCGACTCCAGCTGTACCACTGCCAGGCGGCGGATTCGCGCCGGCTCCTGCTGCACCTCAGGAGCCGCTCCAGCCTGTTGCCCAACCGGCGTGGCCGCAAGCCCAGCAGTTCGCCCAGCCGTCAGGTGCCGGAGTCTCGACTCCGGCCGCGCCCGCAACCCAGCCATCAGCGGCGACGCCGGCCGTGCCAGGGAAAACGCCGAAGCCCAAATCCAGGGGCAAGCTCATCGGCCTCATCGTGGCCGTGGTGATCGCCCTCGCGTTGGGTATCGGTCTTGCCCTGTTCTTCACGTATCGCGCGGGCATCTGGGGCGGAACCCCGCTGCCTACCGCCGAAGAGATCTCCGGTGCGTCCGGCGGCGAAGCCACCGCCGATGACGTGGTCACCCAGCTGAAAGCCAAGGGTGTGAAGGCATCGAAGGCGATCATCTTCTCCGGCAAGAAGAAGGGCGTGTTCCTCGGATACGAGGGCATGAAGCCCGGCGATCGCGTCCAGAAGGACGCCGCGGTAATCGTCCAGGAGTCGGGTGGCCCCGGTGTGCCCAAGAACACGATGGGCAAGCAGGCCACGAAGGTCGTATCCACGTTCAAGACGATGGGTGTGCCGGTACATTACAAGCAGGTACCGGTGTCCGACACCAAGAAGAAGCCAATCGGTTCCGTGGTGGCGACCTACCCCGCCGAAGGACAGGCGCTGTCGGACGGCGACAAGGACGACGGCATCTACATCGGCGTCGCCACGAAGAGCGACGGCGGCGCCATCAGCATCGACATCGTCGGCCGGGACGTCGACACGGTGAAATCCGAACTGGAAAGCCAAGGACATGACGTGACGCTCGTGCCGCGCCTCGCCTCGAAGAAGTTCGTCGGCAAAGTGTCCGGTTCCGACCCGATGCCCGGATCCACGGTAGCGGAAGGCGATGCGGTCACGCTGTATTACGGCATCGACGCCAGCGGCGTCAAGGACGCCTACACGGTTCACGATTCCCCGGAGACCGGCGGCGACAATCTGCTCGGTGTCTCCGGTGTGGCCGCGGGAACGTGGTGCAACAACTCCGGTGACTGCATCACGTTCAAGGATGGCGGCGATGGCAGCGAAGGCAACTCGTACATCCCCTATCCGAAAGGTCGCGACGGTACCGAATACGGCGAGTACGAGTCGCTGAGCTCCTGCGATGCCATCCAGCAGCCGTACTGCTCCAGCCCGAAAGCCGACTATCTGCTCACCGGTGACACCGGCGCGTTCGAACTGTTCCCGCGATCCAGTATGACGAACTACTGGTGCGGCACCAGCCAGGAAGACTCGAATACGGCAGGCGGCATCGTCTGCAACAACGGCAAGATGGTCGAAAACGGCGATTACAACAATATCTCCGGCGCGACGTATCACATGCAGGACTTCTATCTGGTCGTGCCGGTCGGCGCGGACCTGAACAAGCTCGAAAGCGACGGGTACTTTGACGCGGACGCGCTGGCCGCGGCCAAGAAGCAGAAAGCCGTGAACACGACCAAGCCGTTCCTGATCTACCGTGACCCGAAGCTCTACGACAAGACCACGGCGGACATGACCAATAACTCCGCCAACCCGTTCATGCCGTACAACGGCTACGTCGGCAGCAAAAGCGACATCGTCAAGATGAAGCCCGCTCCCAGCGACGACACCGTGTACTATCTGACCGTCTCCATCGACCTGGATTGGGGTGAGCTGCCCGACGCCGATGTCAAGTAGCCGGGCGGCAGCGCCGGCGCGGACGGCGGTGCATCATCGGCCAAGCCCACCAAGGACATGAGCCTGACGGATGTTCGCACCGCACTCGGCAAAGGCGATTTCTAGCCGATAGCAGGCAAATACTGCCTGAAAGACGACAGTTGGTGCCTGACGTTGGACGACAAAGGCAAGGCCACCTCGGTTGGCTCGGGCAAGCCCATGCTGAGCCCCGATGCTCCGCAGTCGGTCACGCTGCACGCCGGACGGACACGGGTGGTGACGGTTGGTGGAAGGTGCCGCCGGACGTCGGCATCGAGCTCATGGGGCCGGATAGCGACTATCGCTGCGGCGGCAAGAAAGGATTCAAATCCTGCTATGGGTCGAGCTCGACGTATAGCGAGGCCGAAATCAACAAGCCGATGGACTCCGTCTATGTGCCAGCCGGCATCAGCAGCGACAAACTGGAGGGACTGGCCGGCGCGAGCTACCAGTTGCCGACGTGTCAGGCCATGCCAAGCCTGACAGCTCCAAGCCGTTCCTGAAAATGGAGGGGTACCACATGAACGTCGTTCCCCCCTTGACGAGGACGTGCTGTACCTGACCGAGTAGAGGTAGGGCCGGCCCGGGGACGAGCCGGGTGGATATACGGCGGATATGAATAGGCATGGTGTCGACGATATCGCCGCCGGAACCATGCCCTTTGTCGTCTGTTTGCCGCCGCTGCGCTATCGTCGCAGACGCCGTGCGATGGAGCGCACGATTGCCGCGAAGCCGGCGGATAGGGTCAGGGCGACGGTGGCAAACACCTGCGGCCGGCGCAGTTCGTTGCGCAGGGTCGCGGCGCCCGTCACGCAATGATCCTCGAAGAACACGCGCAACTCATTGCCGCTGTAACGGCCGACCAGGTCGCCCCACGTGAGCATGCGGGTCTCATACGCGGCCGGGTCGTCCTCGCGGAACTCGAACAGGCGGATGCCGCGCAGGCGAGACTTCGGACCGTAGCATTCGAAGCCGCACGTCGGCGCATACCCTAGATCGAGGTCATGCACGTGCCCGACGAACGAGTTCTTGTGATCGTGCCCGCAGTACAACGCGAAATAGCCGCCCGCCTCGCGCAATGCGTCCACCTCGCCGACGTTCTCGTCAGCGCAGCCGATCGCCTCGCCGAGCCGTGACCCCGGCCGGCATACGGCGTCGTTGAGCACGTAGCAGCGCCCGGCGTAATTGCGGGCGCCCTCCACGGCGTTCGGCGTCCATGCCGGGACCTCGGTCAGGCAGTCATAGAATTCCTGCGGCGGAATATGCTGGAACGTGATCGACGGCACCGGTTCGCCATCGCCGTTGCGCTCGGCGAGCGTGCGCTGCACGTCGCCCAGCCATGCGATCGCCTCAGCGCTCGGTGTGCCGTAGCCGTCCGAATCCGCTAGGTCGAGTCCGCGCGAATGCGCCACATACCGCGGGTACTGGGCGTCATTCTCCTCCGGATTGCCCGCATAATCGCCGGAATTGACCAGCATCACGCCCATCGCCACATGCTCCGAACCGTCGGAGGACAGCACGGGCAGCGCGAATGTGCCCGGCTCGATGGCCAACGGCGAGCCGCCGGCCACATCGGCCTCGGGATTCAGGCAGCCGGGGAACTCGCGGTAGATGTCGTCCTGCTCGTCAGGCAGGATGCCGCACTGGAAGTCGTGATTGCCATAGGTCGCGGCGAACGGCACACCCGCGTTGATGACCGGTCCGAGGAACGCGCTGAACGTGTCGCGCACTTTCTGCCGGGTGTCGTTCATCAGGTCGTCCATCGTGACCACATCGTCCTGCGGTGGCAGGTCCGGATCGCGCCGCGCCGCGATGCGCCTGTGGATGCCGTGTAGCTTCGCCTCGATTTCGGTGACGAGACGTACGCGTGCGCCGGGGTTCTCGCCGCGCCGGCGCAGGAACGTGTCGATGTACGCGGGATCGTACCCGCGGATTTGATCGCCGGTGAACACCACCAAATCCGGCCTCGCCTCGTTGATTGCGGCCTCGATCATGCGGATCGTGTCGCGGTTGACTTCCGGGCCGTCCTGAATGTCGGCCATTTGCAGCACGCGGAACGTGCCGTCGTCGTGAAAACGCAGTGTCATGCCCTCCACTGTAGCGAGTCGCCCTGTGCGGCGCCATACTCTTCGCGAAGTCGCCACCACGCGTGGAGCGGGCGTCGCCATGCAGTCAACGGGCGTCCGGAGAGGGGCCGAAACGTTATCTCGGCAGGGTATCTACGTTTCGAGGGGGTGACTCGGACGCTCCGGAACATCTATCTGCATTTCGAGGGGTTGGTGGCCGAGTATCAATGGCATGGGAGCCGCATGATTCCAGTGGCGTCCATCATGCAATACCTCGAATATCGAGCAACGCCAACCCCTTGAAACGCAGATAGATGTTCGGCGGGTCTGAAATCACCCCCTCGGAAGCGAGATAACGCTCCGAAGGCCGCATGGATTGGCCGCATTCTTGATATCTCGGCGGTTTACCGGGGCGCTTCACGCTAGACTGATTAATTGCATGACCTATCGTGCGACGACAACATACGGCCGGCAGGCAACAGGCGCCGGCATCATCAAGTAAAGGAGGAGATATGGGTCAGGATCAATCATCAGTGTTTGATCTTGCGGCGGTCGCCGCGGCGTCCAATGGGGGGAACAACGACCCGCTGCTGCCTCCCGCACGATTCATCGGCGAGCCGCAGAAGCCGAGCGATATGCCTTACACCAAGTACGTCGCCTACGACAAGCAGGTGCCGTTCGACTATCCCGAGCGCACGTGGCCGGGCAAGCGTCTGCAGCGTGCCCCGCGCTGGTGCTCCGTCGACCTTCGCGACGGCAACCAGGCGCTCGTCAACCCGATGGACTCCGAGCGCAAGCTGCGCTTCTGGAACCTGCTCGTCTCCATGGGATTCAAGGAAATCGAAGTGGGCTTCCCGTCCGCCTCGGAGACGGATTTCGACTTCATCCGCATGCTTATTGAACGCGAGCTCATCCCCGACGACGTGACCATCGTCGTGCTCACCCAGTGTCGTGAGCACCTGATTCGCCGCACTTACGAGGCGCTCAAGGGCGCCAAGCGTGCGATTGTGCACTTCTACAACTCGGTCTCTGTGCTGCAGCGCGAGGTCGTGTTCCGCAAGAACAAGGAAGAGATCAAGAAGCTCGCCACCGACGCGGCCGAGCTGTGCAAGGACCTTGAAAACGAGGCCAAGGGCATCGACCTGTATTACGAGTACAGCCCCGAATCGTTCACCGGTACCGAGCCGGAATACGCGGTCGAGGTGTGCAATGCGGTCATCGGCGTCATCAAGCCGACCCCCGAGCACCCGATGATCATCAACCTGCCGGCCACGGTCGAGATGACCACGCCGAACGTGTTCGCCGATGAGGTGGAGTACGTGTCCACGCATCTTGACGACCGTGACGCCGTGGTGCTCTCCCTGCACCCGCACAACGACGAAGGCATGGGCGTGGCCGCCACCGAGCTGGCCGTGCTGGCCGGCGCTGACCGCGTGGAGGGCTGCCTGCTGGGCAACGGCGAGCGCACCGGCAACGTGGATCTGGTCACGCTGGGTCTGAACATGCTCACGCAGGGCATCGATCCGCAGATCGACTATTCGAACGTTCCCGAGATCCGCAAGACCGTCGAGTACTGCAACCAGATCAAGATCTCCGAGCGTCATCCGTACGCGGGCAACTTCGTGTTCACCGCGTTCTCCGGCTCCCATCAGGACGCCATCAAGAAGGGCCTCGAAGCCCGCGAGGTCGCTGCGGACCGAGTCGGCGCCGATCTCGACAAGTTCGTGTGGCTCGTGCCGTACCTGCCGATCGACCCGAAGGACATCGGCCGCACCTACGAGGCGATCATCCGCGTCAACTCGCAGTCCGGCAAGGGCGGCATGGCTTACCTGCTCAAGACCAACCACAACCTCGACCTGCCGAAGCGTCTGCAGGTGGAGTTCGACAAGATCGTGCAAAACTTCGCCGACACGACCAAGAAGGAAGTCAAGGACGAGGACATCTGGCGTCTCTTCAAGGACGAGTACCTGCCGGTGGAGCAGTCCGGCATGACGGCCGCCGGCGTGGTCGTCGGCGATACGCATGACGCGACGCTCGCTCCGTGGGGCCGCCTCAAACTGCTCAAGGTGGCCGTCAGTTCCGGCGAGGATGGTTCAGACACCGTGCTCAAGGCGCGTGTGCTCGACCGCGGCGTGAATGTGGGCGTGGACGAACCTCACGAGCGTGAGATCTCCGGCATCGGCAACGGCCCGATTGCGGCGTTCCTCAACGCGGTTTCCAACCTCGGCATTGAGGCGTCCGTGATGGATTACGTGGAGCACACCATGTCCGTCGGTACCGACGCCATGGCCGCGTCCTACGTGGAATGCCAGGTGGGTGAGGACGCTGAGACCCAGATCATCTGGGGCGTCGGCATCGACTCCTCGATTACCACCAGCGCGCTCAAGGCGATCATCTCCGCGATCAACCGTTCGCAGCGCTGATATTTCGCGGTAAACGAAAGAGTGGCTGCAGGATTTGAACTGCAGCCACCCTTTTTTGATGGTCGTGAGAGGCCGGAACCACCTCCAGTCGCACGGGGCCTGGCCCTCGTGCCCCCGCCGGCGGGGATGGTCAACGCACGCCAATAACCGCGAATCCGGCCTCGTCCCTCACTGCGACGCTATGCCGTTGGTGTTGGATTCATTGCCGGTGGAGCAGCCGGCGGCGGTGGGATCGGTCGCGCAATCCGAGCCTCCGCCATTGTTGCCGTTGTTCCCTCCGTTGCCGTTATTCCCGTTGTTGCCGCCGTTCCCGCCATTGCCATCGGACCCGTTGCCGCCCGATCCATTGCCGCTGCCATTCGAACCGTTGCCGGTCTGCGGCTTCGTCGACTGCGAGCCCGACCCGTCGCCAGACTGCGTGCCGCTCTGTGACGACTGGTCGTCGCTCTTGCTGCCGCCCTGCGAATTCCCGCTCTGCGACTGGCCGCTGTTGCCCCAAGACGAGTACTGCGAACCGGTGCCCCACGTGCCGTCGGGTCCACCGATCTTGCCGCTGTCGGTCACGTCGGGGAACTTCTCGTCCGCCACGTTCTCCAGCGCCCTCGACATGTAGTTGGTGAACAGCACGGCCGGATATCCCATGCCCTTGTAATACCCGTTGATGGTCGGCAGTTCCAGCGCCTCGCCGTTCGCTCCGGGATTCCAGATGGCGAACATGGTGAGCGTCGAGGGTGTGAACCCGATGAAGCTCACGGCCTTGTTGTCGTTTGCCGTGCCGGACTTGCCCGCCATCGTCTTGCCGATCGCGCTCGCCGCACGACCGGTACCGTATTGGATGGTGCCTTCCATCGCCTTGACCACCAGTCCGGTGTCGTTCGCGTCGAACACCTGCTCCGCGGTGGATGGCGCCTTGTACAGTTCCGACCCCTTGCTGCTCTTCACGCTGGCGACGATGTGCAGCGTCGGCTTCTTGCCCTGGTTGGCGATGGTGGAGAAGCCGCGCGCCATGTCGATCATGCTCAGACCGGAGTTGCCGAGCGTCACGTAGCCGTCATCGGTGATCTTGCCTTTGATGCCGGCCGTGTGCGCGGTCTTGATTATCGTGTCCGCGCCGAGATGCTGCTGCAGATCCATGTACACCGTGTTGACGGAGTTCGCCGTCGCCTTGTACAGGTTGATGTAGCCGTAGCTAGCGCCGCCCGAGTTCGACATCGGCTGTTTCAGCCCGGGGAAGCTGCGCGGCGAGTTGCCGTTGAACACAGTATCGAGGCTGACGCCCGTCTGGACGGTCGAAAGCAGCGTGAACGGTTTCATCGTGGAACCGACTTCGTAGGTCGCGTCGGTGACGTTGTTGAGCTGTTTCTTCAGGTAATCCTCACCCGCGTACAGCGAGATGATTGAACCGTCTTTGACGTTGACCGACAGGCCGCCGGTCTGTACGCCGTCCGGCATGCCCGCGTTGCCCTTGGTGGGGCTCGCGGTCTGATACATCAGATCCTGTTTGGATTTGTCGATGGTGGTGACGATGGTGTAGCCGCCGGTGTCGAGGTCGTCTTGCGTGAACGCCTTTGAGTTGATGAGTTCGCTGCGGACCATCTGCAGCAGATACCCGTTGGGGCCCTCGTAGATGTTCTGCTGTGCGTTGGTGACGGTTTTCGGCATCGTGGCTTCACTGGCCTGTTTGGCGGTGATGTAGCCGTCCTCTTTCATGATGTTGATGACGCGCTCGAATCGCGATTTCGCCTGCTTGGCGTTGACGGCCGGATCCCAGTTGCTGGGGGACGGGATGATGCCGGCGAGCATCGCCGCCTCGGGCACAGTCAGGTCTTTCGCGTCCTTGCCGAAGTACGCCTGGGCGGCGGCCTGGATGCCGTAGGCGCTGCGGCCGAGATAGATGGTGTTGAGATAGTTGCACAGGACGGTGTCTTTGTCTTGCGTCTGCGCGATCTTGACCGCCAGTATGGCTTCCTTGAGCTTGCCCATGTAGGTGGTGGTCTCGCCGAGGTAATACCGTTCCGCGTACTGCTGGGTGATGGTGGATCCGCCCTGGCGGGTGCCCTTGGTGACGTTGTTGATCAGCGCCCGTGCGATGCCCTTGAGGTCGATGCCGCGGTCCGTGTAGAACGTGCGGTTTTCGGAGGCGACCACGGCCTGGCCCACGTATTTCGGCAGTACGGAGCAGTCGATGATCTCACGGTTCTGCTCGGCGAACGTGCCGATTTTCGTTTTGCCGTCCGCATAGTACACGCTGGTTTTCTCGGCCAGCGCGATGGTCTCCGGCTGGGGGATTTCGATGGTGGCGTACAGGTAGGCGAACGCGCCGATGCCGACGGCGAGGAACAGGCCGATGATGCCGAGCGTCCACTTGAGAATCAGATGCTTCTTGCGCCCTTTGGCTTTCGGGCCTTTCGAGCCGGGGGAGCGGTGGGTGCCGCCGCCGCGGTGTGTGCCTTCGGGCGGATTAGCGCCGCGGCCACGCCTTGAGCCGCTGTTGCGCTGCGCGCTGTAACCGTTGGTTGCGGCGGTGCCGCCGGTTCTCGTGCCCGTCGCTGCACCCGCTTGGGTGCCGGTCGCGGTGCGGCCTGAGGCGCCGGCCGCCCGACGGCCGGACGTTCCTGCCGCGCGTCGGCCTGAACTGGAATTAACAGTGCGCGTATGTGAAGCCATGATTCTACCGTAGTCCTTGCAATATGATGCGAACCGGTTTGCGCATATTTTCGCGCTTTCCTCACCGGTTTTCCTCTGAATCCTTACAAACGTCGATATCGTGCTTGGTGCTTGTCTATATCTAGCAAAACCACAACCATAGCCTCTCGGCGTGACGGTATCGTGAGAAACGTTGGAAAATAAGGGTTTTAGCCGGATGCGTCACTGTGCGAGGGCTCACACAGTGACGATACCCTCGCACGGTGACGGTCATGACCGTCCTTAATGTGAGTCGGATTCTGCATTGTGGGATTGTATGAATGCTTCGCTGGTTTGGGCCCGGCCAAAGCGGTGCGGCGTTGCCTCATCCGGTCATAGCCCCACTTTCCGGTGAGCGTATGAGACTGTGGCCGGATGGGATGGGCGGGAGATCCGGATGAAATGAGAAGAGGCGGCGGCGGAAGTGCCCGCCAGTCGGTGTCACCGGGCGCGCAGCATCGGCGCGACCTGCTCCTCATATGCGGTGAGGGCGGCGTCGATCACGTTGTGCATGTCGTAGTACTTGTAGGTGCCCAGGCGCCCGCCGAACACGACGTTCGGCTCGGCGGCTGCCCTGGCTGCGTACCGCTCATAGAGCGCCTTGTCGGCGTCCGTGTTGATCGGGTAGTACGGTTCGTCGCCGCGCTCGGCGAAGCGGGAGTATTCCTCCCACACCACTGTCCTGTTGTGGTTCTGTGCGTCACGCCTCTCCGGGTTGAAGTTCTTGAACTCGATGGCGCGGGTGTAGGGCACGTCCGCGTCGGAGAAGTTCATCACCGGGCAGCCGAAGTGGTCGTCCTCGTCGTAGCGCACTTCCTTGAAGTCCACCGTGCGCCATTTCAGGTCGCCGAGTTCATAGCCGAAATACCGGTCAATCGGCCCGGTGTAGACCACGGGCGTGCCGGCGGCGCGCAGCGCCTTCTTGTTGAGCGGCTGGCTCTCGTCGAAGAAGTCGGTGCCGAGCGTCACATGGATGCGCGGGTCGTCGATCATGCGCTCCATCCACGCGGTGTAGCCGTCGCGCGGCAGTCCCTCCCATGTGTCTTTGAAGTAGCGGTTGTCGTAGTTGAACCGCACGGGCAGCCGCTTGATGATGCTCGCTGGCAGTTCGGCCGGATCGGTCTGCCATTGCTTGGCGGTGTAGTTCTTGATGAACGCCTCATACAGCGGCCGTCCGATCAGCTGGATGCCCTTGTCGTTGAGGTTTGTCGGGTCGGTGCCGGCCAGTTCGCCGGCCTGCTCGGCGATGAGTTGCCTCGCCTCGGCGGGCGTGTAGACCGCCCGGAAGAACTGGTTGATGGTGCCGAGATTGATTGGCAGCGGGTAGACCTCGCCGTCGTGCGTGGCGTACACGCGATGCACGTAGTCGGTGAATGCGGTGAAGCGGTTGACGTAATCCCAGACGCGTTTGGTGGAAGTATGGAACAGATGGGCACCGTATTGGTGGATTTCGGCACCGGTCTCCTCGTCGATATAGCTGTACACGTTGCCGCCGATGTGGCTGCGCACATCGATGATCTCGACCCGGGCGCCCGCGCGCTCCGCCGCCTGCTGTGCGATGGTCAGGCCGAACAGGCCCGCGCCGACGATCACCAAATCCGCGTTCATAGCTTCCTTCCGTTGCGGCCCGCGCCGGCGGTGCCGGTTGCGCCGCGACCTTTCCATTTGATGATTCGCGCTGTTCCCCGCGTCGAATATGAACGGCCGTCATGTGCGTTTCGTTCTCAGCTCGACCAAGTATACCGCACATTATCGACCGCGCAACCATCCCTGTGAACGATTTGATGAACGTTCGGTGACGGCATGTCCGGCGTCTTTTACAGCGCGCACACGACCAGATATATGGCCACCACGTGGCAGGTGTACCCGATGACCGTGCCCATGTGAAACACCTCGTGAAACTCGAACCAGCCCGGAATCGGATTGGGTTTGCGGATCGCGAAGCATGTGGCGCCCGCAATGTAGGCGGCCCCGCCGCACGCAATCAGCACGGTCGCCGCCGGACCCACCGCGGGCGCGGTCCACAGCGCCGGAAGCAGTGTGACCGGCGCCAGCCCCAGCACCACGTACACGACGGTGAACACCCAGTTCGGCGCTCGCAGCCATACGATATGCATCACCGTGCCGACGAGCGCCGCCGCCCATATCACCGTCAGGTACGGCCATCGGATCGGAGGGCTGAGCGCGAACAGCACCGGCGTATTGGTGCCGGCGATGATCAGGAAGATGTTGGAGTAGTCGATGCCGCACAGCACGCGCGTCACCTTGGCGCTGCGCCACGGTACGACGTGCAGCAGGGCGCTGTTGCCGAACAGCAGTATCGCCGACGCGCCGTAAATCGCGCATGCGGCCTTGACCGGTCCGGCCGGCGCGATGCAGATCAGCACGATGGATGCGGCGATGCACAACGGCAGGGTGATGAGGTGCTGCCATCCGCGCAGTCGAGGCTTGCGGTTGCCGAATGCATCGACCGGCGTGACCTGGCGTTCGGCGGCTTTCAGTGTGGCCTTGGCTTGGCGATAGCGTGCGCGCGCGGCGCGATACTGCTCGAGGGCGCGGTTCATCGCGGTGGCCGAGGCACCGGTCTGCGTCGCGGCCATGCCGGCAGTGGTTGCGGTCTGCGCTGTGGCGGCCGCCCGCATCCCGCCGCCCGCGGCCTGTCGCCGCGCTGTTTTTCGCTGCGCCGCGGACTTGCGTATGGATGGTGCACTGATTGACGCGCTCATCATCATCACCTCGCTGCGGCCGGAATGCCCGGCCTACACTAACTTACGCTACCGTAACTTAGTGTAGGTCGCTGATGGTTCGCTGACAATGCTTCTCTGGTGGTGAATCGAATGCCATCCGGGCCGCCGAAGGCAGCATGGCGGTTCGTGTGTATCATATATTGACCGTCAGCTGAAGATTTTCATAGTTTTTTCTTATAGCCGGGCATAAGCGGATCGTGGATGCGTCGGGATCCGGAAGTACGTGCTCGACTGCCGTAATGGATGCCGGTCGAATACGCTGTGGCCGCATGGGAGGGGCTGAAAAGCGCGGTCTGATGGAGGTCTGCCTGTCTGACGATGGCGTGCGTCATGCGCGGGACGTGAGAGTCGGCGTATATGGCATTGTGAGGTGAGTGTTAACAATATGTTCCTGAAATGTTACGCGATGCGACAAAACGTAACGATATCGGACGAGCGCCAGGTCTAGTTTCTTTCACAGTGTCGTCGTGAGTGACGCACGCAAAGAGAGGAAAACAATAATGGCCAATAAGCAATGGCCTCGCTGGGTTGCCGCTGTAGCGGCCCTGGCGATGGCGGGCAGCCTGCCCGGTACCGCGCTCGCGGCTCCGGCACAAGGTGACGCGGCGTCCACGACGCCGACTCTGTCGACCGGCAACCTGAAGAGCAAGGTCTCATCCCAGCTTCAGCAGGCGAAGGGCGAGGTCACCGCATTCATCCAGACCACCAGCCCCTCCGCGCTGGAACGCAAGAACAGTGTGCTCAAGAACTTCAGCAGGCAGCGTTCCGCGCTGCCCACGCTGAAGCAGCGCGCGCAGTCGGCCCAGGCGGCCACGCAGAGCGCGAAGACCGCCGAGAAGACCTCGGTGAACGTGTTCTCGCAGCTGCAGTCGCTGGACTCCAGCGCCAAGAAGATCTACTCCACCTCGTATGCGCTGTCCGGCGTAGCCGTTCGCGCCGACGCGGCGTCGCTGCGCAAGCTCGCCGAGCAGTCCGGCTCGGCGGCGCACATCACGATCCTGACGCCCAAGAAGGCGCTCGACACGACCAACGGCAGTGGCGAAGCCCCCGCGAACAAGAACAACGACCAGCTGGTCAACGCCGTCAAGACTTGGGAACAGACCGGCAAGACCGGCAAGGGCGTGAACATCGCAGTCGTCGACACCGGCCTCGACTACACGCACGCCGACTTCGGCGGCGCAGGCACCACCGAGGCCTACCAGACCGCGCTGAACTCCACCGCCGACCCGCTGACCGACCCGAAGGTCAGCAAGCTGCTCGACAAGACGAAGTTCAAGGGCGGTTACGATTACGCCGGCGCCACGTATAACCCGAACGCCGGCAACAACAATCCCACCCCGGACGCCAACCCGATCGACGGCCAGGGCGGCCACCACGGCACGCACGTCGCCGGCACCGCGCTGGGCTACGGCGTCAAGGCCGACGGCACCTCGGGCAAGACCGATACCGCAGGCTACCAGAAGCTGACCGCCGGCGACATCGCCAGCTGGAAGATTGGCCCCGGCGCCGCTCCCGAGGCCGGCATCTACTCGTACAAGGTGTTCGGCGACAACGGCGGCACCACCGACCTGGTGCTCGAAGCGCTTGACGGCATCGCCAAGCACAACACCGAGGCGGAAGTCAACGGCGACGAGTCCAGCCGCATCAGCATCGTCTCCATGTCGCTCGGCGGCAGCTTCGGCGCCTCCGACGACCCGGAGAACGTGGCCGTGGATAACCTCACCGCAGACAACGTGCTGTCCGTGATCGCGGCCGGCAACGACGGCGACATCACCGACATCATGGGTGCCCCCGGCACCGCCAAGAGCGCGCTGACCGTGGCCGCGAGCCAGTCCGGCAAGGCGCTGCAGGACGCCGTCGAGGTGACCGCCGGCCCGGCCTCGCTCAAGGGCCAGACCCTCGCCGGCCAGTACTCCGTGAACTACGCGAAGCTCGACGACTTCTCCCTGACCGGCAAGGTCGTGCGCGTCAAGGACAAGGACAACCTGGAAGGCTGCAAGGCATACTCCGCCGATGACGCCGCTGCCGTCAAGGGCAACATCGCCTACGTCGAATGGAACGACGCCGCTGTGAACTGCGGCTCCAAGACCCGCTTCGACAACGCCGAGAAGGCCGGCGCGACCGGCATCCTGTTCGGCTCGCAGGCGAACATCCCCGAGTCCGGCATCGGCGGCAACGCCGACATCCCCGGCTTCCAGCTGGTCAAGAACGCCGCCGAGAACAAGGACCTGCAGAGCGCCATCGATGACGGCACGCTGACGGTGACCCTGTCCACCAAGCTGCGTATGAGCAAGGACGCCGACTACTCCAGCGAGAGCGAAGACACCATCGCGTCCTTCACCTCCCGTGGCATCCACGGCTCCTATGACGGCACCGCCAAGCCCGATGTCTCCGCTCCCGGCGTGGGCATCGTGTCCGCTTCGGCCGGCACCGGCAACAGCGACGAGATCATGAGCGGTACGTCCATGGCCACCCCGTTGACCTCCGGCGTCGCCGCGCTGGTCCGTCAGGCCCGGCCCGAATACCTGGCCAACGTGGTCAAGGCCCAGCTGATGAACACCGCCAACCACGACGTGCTCACCGCGGATCGCAAGACCGCGTACGGCCCGCTGCGTGTGGGCTCCGGTCGTATCGACGCGCTCGCCGCAGTGAACAACAACGTGCAGCTTGCCGGAGAGGATAACGAGGCCATCACCGCGCAGTTCGGCGTCATCCCGGTCGGCAAGGACGGCTACACCGACAAGCAGACCATGCAGCTCGTGAACAACACCGATCATGACATTACGTACAAGCTCACATACTCGGCCCGCACCCCGGTGCCGGGCGTCACGTACTCGGTGAGCGGCGACAACGGTGGGGACACCGTGGTCGCCAAGTCCGGGACCAGCACCAGCTTCCGCGTGAAGATCAGCATCGACCAGTCCAAGCTGACCCGCACCCGTGACGCCACGCAGTCCGCGCAGGTCGCAGGCAAGGACCGCCAGTACGTGACCGACGCCAGCGGCATCATCACCGCGACTCCGGTCACCCAGGAGGATGACGCCACCACGCTGCGTGTGCCCGTCACTTCGGTGCCGAAGGCAATCTCCGAAACCACCACGGAACTGAGCGGCTTCAACAACAAGAAGGGCACGCTGTCCGTGTCCGGCCATGGCCTTGACCAGGGCGACACCGCCACCGGCTACCACTCCGAGCTTGTCCCGTTCGTGTACGGTGCCGAGGATCCGGTCGACGGCTACACCGGCAACGGTGACGCCGCTCGCAGCCTTGCCGCAGGTGACATCCGCGCGATCGGTTATTCCAGCACCGCACCTCAGCTCTCCGATCCGTCGCAGGGCCTGCTGAGCTTCGGCATCATCACCGACAAGACGTGGTCCCACCTGGGCAACAATTTCGTTCCGGACGTGATCTTCGACGTGGACGGCGACATGAAGGCCGACTACATGATCTCGGTGAGCACCACCGAAGGCAACACGCAGTACGACACCGCATGGGCCACGACGACTTCCGCGACAACCGGCAAGGTCGTTGACGAGGAGCCCATCGACCCCGCATATGTCTCCGACTCCAACCAGGTCGTGCTCTCCGTGAAGCTGTCCGCCCTTGGATTCACCAAAGACACCAAGGTCGCCCCGATCGCCTACATGGCACAGATCGAGTCGATTTACGCTGCCGGCGCGAAGGATCAGTACATCGTCGACACTGCGGGCGGTTCCAAGGACGACTCGTTCGACGCGTACCACCCTGCCCTGTGGTTCGGCGACTCCGCCACCGAAGGCAACGGCACGGTCAGCTTCCCCGACGAGAACGGCACGAAGGTCGCCGTCCACACCGCGGATGATTCGTCCGAGACCGCTCCGAAGGTGCTGGCGCTGCACAAGAACGGCTTCTTCCCGAACATCGAGACCGATGAGCCCGTCATCGACGCGCACACCGTGAAGAACATCGACAAGGCGCTGCTGGAGACTCTGGTCTTTGCCGCTAGCAAGTACCAGGAATCCAACTACACGGCGGATTCGTGGGCCGCATTCAAGAAGGCCTTCGACGCGGCGAAGAAGGTGCTCGACTCCGACACGGCCACGCAGCAGCAGGTCAACGACGCCTACACGGCGTTGCGAACCGCCATCAACGGGCTCGTCAACGCGACCGCCAAGCCGTCTAAGGACAAGCTGAAGGCGGCGGTGGATGCTGCGGCCAAGCTGAAGGAATCCGACTACACGGCGGATTCGTGGGCTGCGTTCGTCAAGGCGCTTGATGCCGCCAAGGCGGTGCTCGCCAACGACAACGCGACTCAGGAAGAGATCAACAACGCGACCGGCGCTCTGTTCAAGGCCGAAGAGGCTTTGGTGAAGAAGGCCGGCACGCCGACGAAGCCCGGCAAGCCGAGCCAGCCTGGCGCCCCGGCGAAGCCCGGTGCGTCGGGCGCCAACAGTGGCCAGAACGGCAGCAATGCCGGCGTCGCCAAGACGGGTGCCGCTGTCACTGGCATCTCGGGCGTAGTCATGCTGCTGCTCGCCGCCGGGGCCACGCTGGTGATCATTCGCCGGCGTGACGCGGTGCGTCGCTAGTCTCCCATAGCCGATAATGCCCTTTCCCGCGAGCGCGGGGAGGGGCATTATTGTCGTTGCGCACCCGATATCCGGGGGTGATGTATACTAGTACAGCCTTCACGTGGCGTTATGTCACCCAATCCCCCCAGGGCAGGAATGCAGCAAGGGTAAGTGGCCTCTGTCGGGTACGTGAAGGTTTTCTTTTTCTTTTCTTGGCCCCTCACCCTGACCGTCGCGGCACCGTGAGGCTTAAATTACAGGTTGAAATCGCCGTTCTTGGCAATTCCCCGTGCGAAATCGCCGTTTTTGGACCTTGAAACGGCGATTTCACACGGGGAATAGTAGATTTCGGCGATTTCAACCCGTATTTTGATATGCCGGGGCCAGGTTTTCGATTATTCTGTCGGAATATGGGCGCGATGAGGCGACTGACACATGTACAGGCTCTACAGTCTTGAAGTATGAGTGAAGAACAGCGTGTTGATGATCCCGCCGAAATCTCGCGTGACGGTGCGATTCCGCCTGACGCCGTGCAGGTCAGCGGCGACCGGGCTGATGCGGCAACGTCGGCGGAACGCCTGCCGTCCACGGAGACGACCGATGCGCCCGCTGACACGCCGAATGAGCCGGATACCGCAGCCGCATCGGATACGACGTCATCTGGCGCGTCGGCATCAGACCCCGCACCAGAACAGGCGCGCTCGTCGGTGAAACAGGAGCCAGAACCCGTGGTGCCGCAGGCGTCCCCGGCCAGCGCATGGTCCGCTTTGGAGACGATCGCGGATCATCCGCTGCGCGCCCTCGGATCGCCCGCGCCGGCCGCGCGCAAACGTAAGGCCGCCGCGCCCGACGAACACGCGGCGGACATTGACGACGAGGTGGCCATCGAGCGCGGATTGGCGCGTCGCGACCCGCTGACCGTGCGTCCGCGCGTGTCGAGCCGTGTGCTGTGTGCGGTGTTCGGCGTGCTGATGATCGCGATCTCGTTCGGCGCATGGTGGATCGCCGTGCGCACCGAGGACGGGCAATCATACGAGGATATGGTGTTCAGCGGCTTCCACGACAGCCTGCCGTCGTGGGCGTCCGCTCTGGTCGCCCCGTTCATCAGCCGCAATATCACGTCAATCGCCGGGCATCCGTTGAACTTCACCGTAATCGTCTCCGCGCTGCTGATCGTTGTCGCGGCGGTGGTGATGCTGGTACGCAAGCGTTGGTGGCTGGTCGGGCAGTCCGCGGTGTTCGCCGCGCTGTGTTTCGCGTCCACATATCTTAAAGGTGTGCTGCCGCGGCCGTTCATCATCAACACCGTGTCTCAGCCCGCCAATTCCGCGCCTTCCGGTCATACGATGCTGGCCGTCGTCGCGGGCGTGCTGCTGCTGTTCGCGGTTCCGCGCGGATGCCGTGCGTGGATGGCGCTGGTCGGGGCCGCCTATGCGCTGGTCATCGGCCTGTCGGTGATCGCGGGGGCATGGCACCGCCCGGTCGACGTGGTGATGAGCCTGCTGCTGGCGGGCGGCTTCGCGCTGCTGGCGATGGCATTCACGCGCACGTCCGGCATGGACGCGCCCGGCAAACGCGCGTCCTCGCCGAGCGTGCAGATCGTCGGCACGGTGATGATCACGGCGGGTGTGCTGTGCTGCTGCTATGCCGCATACATCATGTGGCAGATTGAGCCCGGTCTGAGCCTGAGCGCGAGCTGGGCGAGCGTCGGCGCCCACGTCTCCACCTTCGCGATGATAGCCGGCGTTTCGTCGCTGGTGTTCGGGATGCTGCTGGCGATGCGTCAGATCACGGCGTCCCCGTTGAGCCGAGCCGGCCTGGTGGGGGCGCCGCCGGCCCCGCCGAAGAAGAAGCGGTGACCGCCGCGGAGCCGCGCGATTTGCCGTTTGACCATGCCGCGTGAGTATGATGAAGGCCAATGACATTGTAGGTAAGGAGAGACAATGGGCACCGGCAACAAGCTTGTCATCGTGGAGTCTCCCACCAAAGCGAAGAAAATCGGTGGGTATCTTGGCAGCGGCTACACCGTCATGGCATCGGTCGGTCACATCCGTGACCTTGCACAGCCCAGTCAGATTCCCGCGGACGACAAGGCCAGGTTCGGCAAGTTCGGCGTGGACGTCGACGATGGCTTCAAACCGTACTACATCGTCGACGGTGACAAGAAGAAGACCGTCGCCGAACTGAAAAAAGCGCTGAAGAACTCCGACGAGCTCTACCTCGCCACTGATGAGGATCGCGAAGGGGAGGCGATCGCCTGGCACCTGGTGCAGACGCTCAAGCCGAAGGTTCCCGTCAAGCGCATGGTGTTCCACGAGATCACCAAGGACGCCATCAAGACGTCGCTGGGCAACACCCGCAACGTGGACGAGGACATGGTGGACGCGCAGGAGACCCGCCGCATCCTCGACCGCCTCTATGGCTACGAGCTGTCGCCCGTGCTGTGGCGCAAGGTGGGCCCGGGATTGTCGGCCGGCCGCGTCCAGTCCGTCGCCACACGCCTGATCGTCGAGCGTGAGCGCGAGCGCATGGCGTTCGTGCGCGCCTCCTACTGGGACGTGACCGCGGTGCTGGGCGCGACGGACGCGGAGGGCGAGCCGGCGTCGTTCGAATCGCGCATGGTGTCGCTTGGAGGCAAGCGACTTGCGGGTTCCAAGGATTTTTCGGATGACGGCAAGCTCACGCCGTCCGGTTTCGCTGACAACGTATGCCAGCTGGATGAGGCCCATGCGAACGCCCTCGCCAAGCTCCTGGCCGACGCGACCTTCACCGTGGCATCGATGGAGACCAAGCCGTACCGTCGCCGCCCGCTCCCGCCGTTCACCACATCCACGCTGCAGCAGACGGCCGGCAACCGCCTGTCCATGAGCTCGCGTCAGACCATGCGTGCCGCGCAGGGGCTGTACGAGAACGGTTACATCACGTATATGCGAACCGATTCGGTGACCTTGTCGCAGGAGGCCATCGCCGCCGCCCGTGATGCCGTCGAATATCATTTCGGAAAGTCGTTCCTGTCCGATGGGCCCAAGCAGTATGTGACGAAGACCGCTAGTGCGCAGGAGGCCCACGAATGCATCCGACCCGCCGGCGCGCGGTTCCATGACCCGGCGGAGCTCTCCGGCAAGGTGCCCGCCGACCAGCTGAAACTGTACACGCTGATCTGGCAGCGCACGCTCGCTTCCCAGATGGCCGACGCCACCGGCTCCACCGCGACCGTGCGTCTGTCGGCTCCTGCCGGCGAGGACGGCGAGGCGATGTTCCAGGCGTCCGGCACGGTGATCGAGTTCCCCGGATTCATGAAGGCCACCGGGGAGGGCCGTCGTGCGGCGGCCCCCGCTGCCTCCTCGATGGGTGCCGGTGACGGCGAGGCCGCGGCGAAACGCGCCTCGCGCGAAACCGACGACAACGGATCGCTGCCGCCGATGCAGACCGGTGACCGTCTCGCCGCGTCCTCGGTGGAGGCTGACGGGCACGAGACCCAGCCGCCGGCGCGATACACCGAAGCGTCGCTGGTGAAGACGCTGGAGGCCAAGGGAATCGGCCGTCCTTCAACCTATGCGAGCATCATCTCCACCATCATCGACCGTGGATACGTCTACGAGCGCGGTCGCGCCCTGATTCCATCGTGGCTGGCGTTCTCGGTCATCAAGCTGCTGGAGACGAAATTCCCCAAGTACGTCGATTACCAGTTCACCGCGGATATGGAGAACGGGCTCGACCAGATCGCGCACGGTCAGGAGACCGGCCGTGACTGGCTGACCCATTTCTATTTCGGTTCCGGCGGCGACGCGGCGACTTCGGCAGACGAAGCGCACGCGGGCCTGCAGCAGCAGGTCGCGCAGCTGGGGGAGATCGACGCCCGCGCCATCAACACCATCGACATCGGCGACGGACTGCACGTGCGCGTCGGTCGGTACGGCCCGTATCTCGAAGACATGAACCACGTGGATGCGGCGGGCAACCCCAAGCGGGCCTCCCTGCCCGACACCATGGCGCCCGACGAGCTGACCGTGCAGGTCGGCCATGAGCTCATCGACAGCAATGCCGGTGGCCCGCGCGAGCTGGGCGTCGACCCGGCAAGCGGCGGCACGGTCGAAGTGCGCAACGGACGGTTCGGCCCGTATGTGGCCTTGGTGCCGCTTGAGACGGACGGCGGGTCATCCGAGACGAAGTCCAAGAAGACCACTGTGCCCAAGCCCAAGATGGCGTCCCTGTTCAAGACGATGAGCCCCGAATCGATCACGCTGGACGATGCGCTGAAACTGTTGTCGCTGCCGCGCACCGTGGGCGTTTACGAGGAGGCCAACACCGAGACCGGCGAACTTGGCGAGGTCACGGTCGAGGCGAACAACGGCCGGTACGGCCCCTACCTGACCAAGACCGGAGCCGACGGCAAGTCCGAGACGCGGTCTCTCGCCTCGGAGGATGAGATCTTCACCGTGGACGTCGACAAGGCGAAGGAACTGTTCGCCCAGCCGAAATACGGACGCGGCCGTGGACGCGGCACCGCGAAGCCGCCGCTGCGCGAGCTCGGCCCCGATCCCGAAACCGGCAAGAACGTGACCATCAAGGATGGCTTCTACGGCGCCTACATCACCGACGGCGAAACGAACCGGACCGTGCCCAAGCAGTACACGGCCGAGTCCATCGAGCCGGCCGAGGCGTTCCGCCTGCTGGCCGAGAAGCGTGCCGCCGGCCCGTCCAAGCGCGGGCGTCGCAAGACGACGGGCGCCGCCGCGAAGAAGACCGCCGCGAAGAAGAGCTCCACGGCATCTGCCACCAAGAAGACGGTCACCGCGAAAAAGACGGCCGCCAAGAAGACCACGGCCAGGAAGACCGCCGCGAAGAAGACCGCCGAGTAGAGTCGCGTCGCAGCCGCCGCGATGGCGGCCTGGCCGCGTCGCATGCCGCCATCGCGTACACTGTGGGCAAGGGGGTAGATATGACTGGATTGTTCATTTCTTTCGAAGGCGTTGACGGCGTAGGGAAGACCACGCAGGTCGAGCGCCTGCGCGACTACTTGGAGGCTGCAGGCCGCGAGGTCGTGGTGACGCGTGAGCCGGGCGGCACGGCATTGGGCGGCAGCTTGCGTCAGCTGCTGCTGCGTGAGCCGGGAGACGCCGCGGAAGCCGACGGCGCCGATATCGCACCGCGCGCGGAGGCGCTGATCTTCGCCGCCGACCGGGCGCAGCACGTGGCTGAAGTGGTCCGTCCGGCGCTGGAACGCGGAGCCGTGGTGATCACCGACCGGTATCTTGATTCGTCGCTCGCCTATCAGGCGGGAGGCCGTGAACTGACCGCCGACGACGTCCGCGGGCTGAGCATGTGGGCGACCGGCGGGCTGATGCCCGTGCGCACGTACCTGCTCGACATGGACCCGACGGCGGCGCACCGGCGTCTGCAGCATGACGCGGATCGCATGGAGTCCGCGGGCGACGAATTCCAGCAGCGCACCAGGCAGGCGTTCCTCGATCTGGCAGGCCACGAGCCGGGCCGTTTCCGCGTGATTGATGCCGCATGGCCGATCGAGGCCGTATGGGAGCACATCAAGGCGGACGTTGACGCGGTGCTGGCCGATGCCGCGGCGGATGAGCGGGCCGCGGCGCAGGCGGCTGCCGCTCAGGCTGCCGTCACTAAGGAAAGCGACGGTAACACTCCGGCTGGAGGTGCGCGATGAGCGTATGGGACTCCATTGTCGGCCAGCAGGCAGTGGTCGGCCAAATGCAGGCCATCGTCTCCGGCGACCCGAAGGCGCTGGCCCAGTCGTGGCTGATCTGCGGACCGCCCGGTTCCGGCCGCTCGAATGTTGCGCGCGCGTTCGCGGCCGCGCTGGAAAGCCCTGACAGGGGCCTTTCCGACGAGCCGACCAATATAACCCGTCAGGTGCTGTCCGGCACCCATCCCGACGTGACCACGTTGGCCACCAACAAGGTCACCATCGGCATCGATGACGTGCGCCAGCTGATCCTCACCTCCGAACAGATGCCCAGCACGGCGCCGTGGCGGATCATCATCATCGAAGACGTTGACCGCATGCTGGAACGCACCACGAACGTGCTGCTCAAGGAGATCGAGGAGCCCAGCCCGCACACCATATGGCTGCTGTGCGCCCCCAGCGCGCAGGATGTGCTGCCGACCATCCGCTCGCGTACCCGCATCGTCAACCTTGCCGTGCCGTCCACGAAAGCGGTCGCGGATTACCTGATGGCATCCGTCAATCCGGCGCTGCCGGCGGAACGCCAATTCGACCGTCATGTGGCGGTGCGCGCGGCGCGGCTCGCCGAAGGGCATATCGGCATAGCGAAACTGTACGCCTCCGACACGCAGGTCATGTCGGACCGGGACGAGCTCATCGTCGGGCTGCTGGGACTGCGCAAGGCATCGGATGCGGTGCTGCTGGCCGATGATCTCATCGACACCGCCAAAAGCCAGGCGGAAGCCGACGTGAACCGGCAGACGGCCGCCGCCGAAGCGGATTTCCGCCGCATCAACGGCCTCGGCGAGCAGGACCGCATCCCGCCGAAGCTGCGCGGCGCCTACAACGCCATCGCCAAGAAGGACGAGATCAAGCGGCGGGCCACGCGCCGGAGCCGCGACGTGCTTGACCGCGCGCTCAACTCGGCCGCCAGCATCTACCGCGACATAGCGGTGCTGCAGAACAACGCCGAGGACGCAGTCGGGCTGATCAACATGGAGAACCGCACGGCCATCGCCGAGCTGTCGGCACGGCTGAGCCGTCAGGAAGTAGTCGATCGGTTGGAGGCCATCACCGTGGCCAGGAAGCGGTTGCTAGGCAACGGCAACCCGATGCTGGTGTTCGAGGCGCTGTTCTGCGCGCTGATTCCGGGGAGGCTATGACGGCACCTGGTCAGGAACGCACGACGGTGGAGCCCCGGACAATCAATTGGGGCAGCAGCGAGATGTGCGCCGCCTGATCGGGCCCCTGCCCGATCAGGCGCAGCGCCTCGGTGACGATCTGGAGGAACGGCGGGCGGACCGAGGTCAGCGTCGGCATCGTCGTCAAGGCAAGCGGGGAGTCGTCGTAGCCGACCACGCGCACGTCGTCGGGCACGCGGATGCCCAGCGTCTGCAAGGCGATCATCGCGCCCAGCGCGATCATGTCATCGGCGCATATCACCGCTTCGGGCGGTCGCGCATCGGAGTCGGCGAACATGCGCCACACGCACTGATAACCGCGCTCCACGGTCGAATCGCCGAATCGGTTCCATGAGGTGTCGGTGACGAGCCGGTGCGTGCGCATCTGCGTATGGAACATCGCGAACATCTCGGCCGATTCGAACGATACCTCCTTGCCGGCCAGATAGGCGGCGGAACGCACGCCCTGCTCGGCGAGGTGCGCGACGATGCTTTCCATCGCCGCATTCTCGTCGATGCCGACCATGGACGTGCGGAAGGATCGCTGCCGTCCGCCGACCTGTACGATGGGCGTCGTCATGGTGGTGCGGTCAAGCGTGTGGGCCAGATCGACGCCCGCGGCAGGAACGATGATGATGCCGTCGACCTTGCGGGCCACCAGCGATTCGATGCGTTCGTCCTGCGTATGCTGCTCGTTGCCGATGCCGAGCAGCAGTTGCTGTCTTTCCATGTCGATGACCGGTTCCAGCTCATCAAGCAGTCCGGCGCTGAAATGGTCGGTCGCCGAAGGGATGACCAGTCCGATGGTGTTGGTGGCGGCGCCGCGCAGCGAACTCGCCGCATAGTTGACCGAATAGTTGAGTTCCTCGGCGGCGGCCCGGACCCGCCGTGCGATGTCGTCGTCCTTGGTGCGTTTGCCGGAGAGCACACGGGAGACCGTGGCGATGGAGACGTGGGCCATGGCGGCCACGTTGGTGATGGAACTGGTCGCCGGCTGTGGGCGTTGTTCCGGGCCGGGCGCCGGGTCGTCGTTGACGGGCGTCGTGTCTGGCTTGGATGCCGGTATGGCGTCCATTACGGCGGATGGCTGTCTCTTCATGGGGCTCGCAGTGTTCGGTATGACGGCGGGCGGCCGCCATATGCTTGCGATGCGCGTCGGTGCGCATCTGATGGACGGGAATACGCTGACGGCCGCCCACGCGGTTCGTGCGGGCGGCCGTCGAATGCGTGCGCAGGTTACTCGGCCGCGGTGAGCGTCTCGATGAGGCTGTCGATGACGGTCTCGGCGTTGTCGCCGTCCACGGTGACCTCGACGGTGTCGCCCTGCTTGATGCCCAGGCCCATGATGGACAGGATGGAGCCGGCGGGAACGGGGTTGCCGCCCTGCTTGGCGATGGTCACGGTGCAGCCGGACGCGGTCGCGGCCTGAGCGAACTTGGCGGCCGGACGGGCGTGAATGCCGACGGGATCGGTGATGGTGGTAGTGCGGGTAACCATGGAGACACTCCTTTGCGTCGTCGCGCCGGTGGTTCCGGTGCGGTTTGTCGTGCGTCGATATCGACACTCGTCAGCGTGCGTGTGCCGTGTTGGCCCGCGCCGATACCGATTAGCAATAACATTACTCTATGCCAATTGCTGGGCGGCCGTTCTTTTGGCTGCTGACACAGCAGTGTACCATGATTTTCCAATTTTCTGGAAAACGTTTACTTCTAGTCGTGTCGCGCTTTTGAGGGTGTATACTGGCGTGGACAGAAAATGATTTACCGGCGATGAAGTTGGTGGGTCAACAAGGCGGTCCGCGGATGGGAAGTACCGGTCATTCGCGGCGAGAGGCCATAACATAAGGAGAACATATGGTTATCAAGGGTGTTGGCATCGGACGCGGCGTTGCGGTCGGCCCGGTCATTCGTATGGCAGCTGCGCTTCCCGAACCGTCCGATGCGCCTCGCGCCGACAGTGTCTCGGCCGAATCCGAGATCGAGCGTGTGACCAAGTCTCTGGCGCTGGTCAACGCGGATCTGAACCGCCGTGCCGAAGAGGCCGCGAACGGCGACGAAGGCGCCAAGCAGGCCGCTCCGATCCTGCAGGCCATCGCCATGTTCGCCTCCGACCCGGCGCTCGCGCAGAGCATCAACACGCTCATCGAGCAGGGCAAGACCGCTGAGCGCGCCGTGCTGGAAGGCTTCGGCGCCGTGGAAGAGATGTTCAAGGCCATCGGCGGCTATCAGGGCGAGCGTGCGGCGGATCTGCACGACGTCGGCCAGCGCGTCATCGCCGACCTGATGGGCGTTCCCGCGCCGGGCGTCCCGGTCTCCGACACCCCGTTCGTTCTGGTCGCGGAAGACCTGTCCCCGGCCGACACCGCCGGCCTCGACCTGGACAAGACCCTCGCCATCGTCACCTCGCAGGGCGGCCCGACCTCGCACACGGCCATTCTGGCCCGTGCCCGCGGCATCGTGGCCGTCGTGTCCGCCGCCGGCGCCGACGACCTGAAGAACGGCGAGACGGTTATCGTCAACGCTGCGGAAAGCACCATCACCACCGAGCCGAGCGACGAGCAGGTCGCCGCCGCCGAAGCCGCGAAGGCCAAGGCCGCGAAGGCCAAGGAGCTGCGCGGCAAGCCGGGCGCCACCAAGGACGGTTACCACATCCCGCTGCTCGCCAACGTCGGCAAGCCCTCCGACGGCAAGACCGCGCTGGAGTACGGTGCGGAAGGCGTCGGCCTGTTCCGTTCCGAGTTCCTGTTCATCGGCAACGCCGAACCGCCGAGTGTTGAGGAGCAGACCAAGGCGTACGCCGAACTGCTCGCCCAGTTCCCCGGCAAGAAGGTCGTCATCCGCATGCTGGACGCCGGCGCGGACAAGCCGCTGCCGTTCCTCACCCCCGAAGACGAGCCGAACCCCGCGCTTGGCCTGCGTGGCCTGCGCACGCTGCGCACCCACATGAACGTGCTTGAGGGGCAGCTCAAGGCGCTTGCCGCCGCCGATGCCCAGACCGACGCCGACCTGTGGGTCATGGCGCCGATGGTCGCCGACGCGCATGAGGCCGCCTACTTCGTCAAGCTCGGCAAGTCCTTCGGTCTGAAGAAGGTCGGTGTGATGGCCGAGGTGCCGTCCATCGCCCTCATGGCCGATCAGGTGGCCAAGGTCGCCGACTTCGTGTCGATCGGCACGAACGACCTGACCCAGTACACGCTGGCCGCCGACCGTACGCTCGGCTCGGTCGCCAACTACCAGACCGCATGGCACCCGGCGGTGTTGCGCGCGATCAAGCTGATCGCCGACGCGGGCAACGCGAACGGCATGCCGGTGGGTGTGTGCGGCGAGGCCGCCGCCGATCCGGATCTGGCCGTCGTGCTCACCGGCATCGGCGTCAACTCCCTGTCGATGACCCCGGTCGCGCTCGACGACGTGCGTGCCGAACTCGCCGGCGTCACGCTTGAGGAAGCGCAGGAGAAGGCCGCCAAGGCCCTCAACGGCGACTTCTACAACCCGTCCGAGTGGAACATCTGAGGGAGTCACGCCTATAAGACCATAATGTGATTCCACTGCCTCAAACGAGAGCGACGCCATACGAGATTCGGCTGTTTTGCCGGCTCGTGTACGGCGTCGCTTTTGCATATGCGGTGTGATGAGGTGCGGTAAAGCGCATGATTAATCATTGTCCATACTAAGATTTCGCAAATCTTAGTATGAATGATTTAAAAAAATGTACAGCTAGTGTTATGGAGAAAGAAATGTTCGCGCCAGATGCGCCCGGCGAGCTGGGGGACCTGCCTAACCCCGATATGCTGCGTCGCCCGACCATGCGTCGCGAAGCGCAGAGCACCAGCGCCCTGGAAGGCACGTTCGAGCCGCTCGAAACCGTTCTCGCTCAGGATTATGAGGTGGGCGAGGACAAAAGCGGACTGAGCGAGTCCATGCGCGAGGTGCTGAACTACCTCGATGCGGCGGAATGCGGCATAGGCCAGATTCAGTCCGGGCATCCCATAAGCCTGCACTCTCGTGCGCGAATTGCAGAAGCTTCTTGTGAAGGGCACGAAGTCCGACAATCCACAGGCCTGGGATATACGATCCACCCAAGTGTTCATCGGCCCACCCACGCGGCGCATCGAGGATGCGCGTTTCGCGCCCATGCCTCCGGGGCGAATCGGGCGGTTGCTGGTGCTGTTGCAGATGATGAGCCGAGGCCTGCTGAGCCAGCCGCTGCTGTCCGTATCCCCGTGGTTCGAGCGCCGTCGACCCGAATATCAGGACAGCTTGCTCGGTGTTTCCACGAAAGGGGATTGGGATAACTGGATACTGTTCTTCTGCCAAGACATCGAGGAATCCTGCGAGGACGCGCTGCTGCGCGTGAAGCGTCTTGTCAATGTGCGGCAGAGGTATCGCAGTCTATTGGATGAGCACAGATACAGCGGCCTGTCCGTGCAGACGGCGATGTACCTCATCGGGCAGCCCACCGTCACGGCGAGTATGTTGAAGAGAAGGTTCGGCAAGAGCCCGTCGGCCGTACAGCACGCGCTGTCTCGTCTGGTGTCCGTGGGTATACTCCGTGCGTATCCGGCCGGAAGGGGCAACCTGTATATCGCTCCGGACATCCATAAGGTGCTTGCTGCACCGCTCGGCGCGGCGATTGACGTGTCGGCGCCACTGATGTGCGAGCGTGGCGAATAGGCACAAGAAAACCTGGCGGTGGCATGACGCAGGTGCTCCCTCCCGCATTGTTTATACGGTGAAGAAGTTGCCGGGGAAGTGACGGCTCATGATGGCCGTGCGGTCGGCGTGCACTGCGGCGCATTCGAAGTCGAATGCGCGGGCGAGTTCGTCCGGTGCGGTGACGAAGCATGCGGTGGCGAGTCCATCCGCCAGCGCGGTGGGGTAGGGTCGGCCAGCCGCCGATGGCACGTAGACCCAACTCGCGGCGACATCGCGCACGGGACGGCCGTCGACCGCGTTGAGCAGATGATGCAGCTGACGGCCTGCCTCCTCACTCCAATGGCGTCGGCTGGGGGCGCTCGCGCAGAACGCCCCGTCAACGATGCTTGCGATGCCGATCGCCTCGGTTCCGGGGTTAGCGGGATCCTCCAGGGCGATGGTGACGGTGTCGCCGGTGTCGTGTCCTGACCCCTCGGCGAGTGGGGCCGGTTGAGCAGACTCGCCCGTGCGGATCAGCAGATCGCCGCCCGCGTCGATGATGTAGGGCGCGTGAGAGCCGGGGCCGGTGGCGGATTGCCGGACGGTTTCATCGCCCGCGTGCCCGTCCAATATCGCGCCGATCAGATCGGCGCAATATCCCTTGCCGAAAGCCCCGAAATCCAAGTGAACCGCGCGCTGCGTCACCAGCGTTGTGCCATGACGCTCCACATCGTTGCGCCATGTCGGGCGCCCGTGGACGGCACCGAGATGATGCTCCACATCGGGTTCCATTGTCATCGAATACCGTGCGTCATAGCCAAGCCGGATCAGATCCTCGCCCACACACGGGTCAAGCGCCCCGTCGGTCGCGGTGCAGAACGCATCGGCCAGATCGAACAGCCCGGAGGCCCAATCGGGAAAATCAAACGAGCCGCCATGCGAGGATTCGCCCATTGCGGTCACCAGCGAATCGGCGCGGAACCGTGACAGCACGGACTCGTACCCGTCGATGAACGCGTCGAGTTTCGAGCGGAAGCCGTCGTCGAGGGCCGTCGCCGACTGAATGATCATTCCGGTGCCCATCGCGCGTTCAAACGCAGTCGTATACGGCATCCGCCCATGCAATCCGCTCATGCCCCTCAGCGTAGCATTTCGCCAGCGGGGGCAGCCGCCTTAGCCTACGTTGATGCCGGAGATTTTGAGGCCTCCGGATGAGATGGGACGGTAGGGGTTCCCGCTGGAGGATGCGGTGTCCAGCCGTTGCACGCTGCCGTCGCTCAGCACCACATGATGATGGGTCAGACGGCTGGCGTTCGCGATGAAGATGGGCCAGTCGGTGGCGATGCTGCTGTTCACCGGCGTCTCCACGATCGGCGTGGCCTCGGGCGCGGGCTACCGCATCGCCGCGGTGTGCGCGGCCGTGCTGTGCGGCATCGGAGGCATCGTCTTCGCGTTCTACAACGAGCGGAAGATGTTGAATCGTCTTGATGGCTGAAGCAGGCTCTCAAAACTCGCAGATACAAGGGGAAAAACCCGAAAAACGTCTTGTATCTGTGAGTTTTGAGAGCGGCCCCTAATGGGCCACCCATACAATGACCACAATATGAGACATTTCGGCCTCAGGGGCCGCTCTATTACCGCATAAAAATTCAAAAGTCAAGACTGTTCTTTCAGGTTTTTTTTCTCTATATTGCATAGATGGTTTAGAAAGCGTTGATATGGAGAGGAATCCAATATGCGATGTCGTGCGGTAGCGCATCTTCGGGCGGTTGGATGTCGTTCGCTGGCCGTCGTCGCGGCGCTGTTCACGGTGATGGCCGTCATGTTCGCCCCGCAGGCGATGGCCGCCGACGGTTCCGCGGATTACGACACATGGGCCGACGTCGCCGCCGCGATGGACAAGCAGCTGCAGCAGGGGCAGAAGGAATACAAGGACGGCAACACCGCCGGTTCCACGTCCGACTTCATGGCCGCATACAACGAGATCTATGTGGCGTCCAACTTCACCCAGGTCGTGACCGACAACATCGGCTCCGACAAGCAGGCCTCCCAGCAGCAGGCGTTCCAAGACATTCAGGACTTGTCATATGTGACGGGCAACGAGGCGAAGATCGAACAGAGCGTGACCGCGCTCGTCTCCGACCTCGACAGCACCGCCAAGCAGCTCGACGCGAACACCAAGCTCGCCAATCCCCGCGGCTACGACAAGGCGCTGCAGGAGCAGATCGCCAAGGAGCGCAAGGTTCTGCAGTCCAAGCAGAAGAAGAACCCCGGCAAGGGCGACCGCAGCTGGACCGACGTGGCCAACGAGATGATGCCGATCCTCGACAAGGCCTACAAGTCGTACGCGGGCGGCGACGGCGCGAAGGGCGCTACCCTCGTCAACGACGCCTACTACCAGTACTACGAGAAGCTCGGCTTCGAGAAGAACGTGATGAACGCCATCAGCGGCGACCGCGTCTCGCAGGTCGAGTACCAGTTCAAGATGTGCCGCAAGTCGATGAACACAGGCGCCTCGTTCAAAGACACCAAGAAGCTCGTCGACGATTTGAAGGCCATGCTGGTCGAGGACGCCGGCAAGCTCGACGGCGGTGCCGCCGACAAGGAAGGCAGCTTCACCAAGTTCATCACCAGCTCGGTCGGCCAGGCGTTCCTGATTCTGATTCGTGAGGGTCTTGAGGCGCTGCTGGTGGTCGCGGCCGTGGTGGCGTACCTTGTCAAGTCCGGCAACAAGCGTTTCACCAAGTGGATCTATGTGGGCGTGCTCGCCGGTCTTGCCGGCGCAGGCGTGGTCGCGGTCATCTTCGTGCTCGCGTTCGGCGGGTCCGGCCCGATTCAGGAGATCATGGAAGGCGTGTGCGCCCTGATTGCCATGGCCATGCTGCTATGGACCAGCAATTGGATGCTCAACAAGTCCAGCGTCGAGGCATGGAACCGGTACATCAAGGAGAAGACCGAAGCCGCGGTGGCCTCCGTCTCCTCACAGGTCGATGCCGGCGAAAAAGTCGCGTCCCGTACGGTGATCTCGCTCGCCATGCTGAGCTTCCTCGCCGTGTTCCGTGAAGGCGCCGAGACGGTGATCTTCTACCAGTCGATTTACACGATGAGCCGCGATACGCATGGCATGGTGATTGGTGCCGTCGCAGCCGCAGTGGTGCTGCTGGTCATCTTCTTCGTGATTCGCTTCACGTCGGTGAAGATTCCGATCGGACCGTTCTTCCTGGTCACGTCGATCCTGATGTCGGTGCTGGTGGTCGTGTTCGCCGGCGGCGGCGTGCACTCGCTGATCGAGGGCGACGCACTCCCGGCAACGTATCTGCAAGGCGTTCCGACGAACGACTGGATCGGCTTCTACCCGTACGTCGAATGCATCATCGCCCAGGTGATTGCGGCCATCGCGGTGATCGCCCTGTTCGTGGTCGGCTTCATCAAGCAGCGCAAGGCGAAGGCCAAGGCTGCCGTGACGGCCGGTGCCCCGAACAATCAACCCAACAATCTGTGAATACCATTCACTACACAACAAAGGAAATAGAGAAATGATGAAGAACAAGAAGATCGCCGCCCTGCTCGGCGTGCTGCTGGCCGGTTCCATGGCCTTCTCGCTGTCCGCGTGCGGTTCCACCAACAATGCTTCCGACAACAAGTCTTCGGGCAGCTCCTCTCAGTCCAGCGACAAGAAGGACAACTCCAGCTCCAGCTCCGGCGCAGGCTTTGAAGAGGTCCCGGTCGGCCCGTCCGGCACCGCCGAGGAGCAGGACAAGGACGCCGGCCCGCTGACCGTCGGCGCCGTGTACTTCCAGCCGATTGACATGGAGCCCGCCTCCATGGGCCTGAAGGCCGCTGATTCGAGCTTCCACCTCGAAGCCGACATCCACGCCAACCAGAAGGGTACCGAGCTGGGCTACGGCAAGGGCGACTTCGTCCCCGAGCTGACCGTGAACTACACGATCATCGACAAGTCCACCGGCAAGGAAGTCGAAGGCGGCAAGGCCACCTCCGGTACCTTCATGCAGATGAACGCCTCCGACGGCCCGCACTACGGCGCCAACGTCAAGCTCGACAAGGCCGGCACCTACCAGCTGAAGCTGTCGATCGAATCCCCGGCCAAGAAGGGCTGGATGCTGCACGTCGATCCCGAGACCGGCGTCAAGGGTCGCTTCTGGACCGAGCCGATCGAGGTCACCTTCGACAACTGGGAATACACCCCGCGTCAGTGGTGATTGACATTGCCTGAGTGAAATGCTCCTCTCTGCCCGAGAGGAGCTTTCGCTGTTTTTATGACGGAATGAACGGAACATAATAGACGGAACAAGGAAAGGGTGCGAATGCTCGAACAGTTCGTAGCGGTGATGCCGGGCACGCTGGGGCCCGCGTTGCTGGTCATGTGCATGAGTGTGATGCTGACCGTCGGCGAGGGGCGTGACAAGCCGATCAGCTCCCGATGGCGTCTGTGGGGAATCCTCATCGGATTGGTGGCGGCGATCGTGTTCGCCGGACTGCGTGCATCCGCGGTGATTAACCAGCGTACATTCATCAACTACCCGGTGCTGTGGTGCTGCGTGGTCATCGACCTCCTGCTGATCGTGTTGGTGTTCGTGAACCGACTGATCACCCGCAATTGGCGTCGGCACGCCGCGGTGATGCATCTCGCCAATCTGGTGGCGGCGTTGGGCATCGCGCTCACCGTGTTCTATGCGCTGCCGGACGTGATCCTGCAGCTGACCATCTGGGTCGAGCCGGGAGACCCGATCTTCACGTCCGATATGCTGCTGCGTGCGCTCGGCTTTGTGCTGGGCATCATCGCGTCCGCGGTCATCGCCGCGATCTTCCGCACGATGCGTTCGACGGCGGTCCGTCCGGCGTTCCTGTCCGCGGTGCTGGTGGTGCTGGTGATCCAGCTGATGCAGCATCTGACCGGCCTGCTGCAGATCATGCAGGCCCGCACGCTGCGGTTCCCGCACATCGCGTTCGTGATGCTCGCCTGGCTGATCAACAACAAGTCCGGTTTGATTATGGCCCAAGCGTTCATATTCCTGATTCCCGCCGTCGCCTCGGTGGTGGCCGGCTTGCGTATGCCGGTTTCTGCGAAGCGACTCGCGGCCGACGTCAATGCGGCCACGGTGCGCAAGCACAAGGCGTTCCGGCGCCGTGCGATCGCCGCCGCCGCATGGAGCGTGGTGGCGATGATCGGCGTTACCGCGACGCTGACCTTGGGCGTGGCCGCAATCAACCAGCAGCCGACTCTCTCGCCGCCGGAAGCGTATTCGCTCAAGGACGGCGTGGCCACGATCCCGTTCAGCCAGGTCGAGGACGGCCATTTGCACCGCTTCGAATACAAGGCCAAGGACGGCACCGTGATGCGCTTCATCATCATCAAGAAGAACGGCGGCGCGTACGGCATCGGCCTCGACGCCTGCGAGAACTGCGGCGACGCCGGATACTACGAGAAGGACGGCAAGATCATCTGCAAGAAGTGTGAGGTGGCCATCAACCTGGCGACCATCGGCTTCAAGGGCGGGTGCAACCCGATCCCGTTCCCGTACAAGACCGGTAGCGGCAAGATCACCATTCAGACCGCCGACCTGGACGCGCTGAGCGCCCACTTCCAGTAAGGCAGGAAGGGGTTTAGACCATGTTCTTTCTGAGAATGATCAGGCGCTCGTTCACCCGCCAGTTACGCAGGCGCCTGCTGATCGCGCTGACCGTGTGCCTGTCGGCCACGGTGTCGGTGTCGATGCTGGGCGTCGTGTTCGACGTGGGCGACAAGCTCAACGCCGAGCTGAGCACATATGGCTCGAACATCACCGTGCAGCCGAAGTCCGATGCGGTGGTGTCCGACCTGTACAACATGGAGGGCGGCCCGCAGTCCGGCGCGGACCCGACCTCGTTCCTGAAGGAGTCCGACGCGGCGAAGATCAAGACGATTTTTTGGGCGTTCAACATCACGAATTTCGCGCCGCAACTCAACGTCCACGCGCAGGTGAACGGCACGGCGGCGGCGGTAGTCGGCACGTGGTTCAACAAGACGCTGAAGCTCGCGTCGGGCGAGACCACCGTCGTGGGCGTCGACGGCATGCGCTCATGGTGGAAGCTCGACGGCAGCTGGCCGAAGGATGACACCGATCAGGGCGTGATCGGCACGACGCTCGCGCAGCAGCTCGGCGTGGGACGCGGCGATACGGTCACCTTGCGCAAGACCACGGCGGCCGGGAACACGCACGAGCAGAAGATTCGCATCACCGGCGTCTACGATTCCGGCGACGACGACAACAGTGCCATCTACATCTCCTCGTCGGTGGCACAGGTGCTGTCGGACCTGCCGGACTCCGTCGACAAGATCGAGGTGAAGGCGCTGACAACGCCGGAGAACGATCTGGCGCGCAAGGCGGCCCAGAACCCCGCCGCGCTCAGCCAAGACGAGTGGGAGACCTGGTATTGCACGGCATACCCCAGCTCAATCGCCTATCAGATCGAGGAGGTCATTCCCGGCGCGGTCGCCAAGCAGGTGCGGCAGGTCGCCGCGCTGCAGGGCAACGTGCTGCAGAAGACCCAGGCCGTGATGATCCTGATGACGGTGCTGAGCCTGCTCGCCGCGGCCGTGGCAGTGGCCAACCTGATGGTCGCCTCGATCGGCGAGCGGTCGAGCGAACTGGCCCTGCTCAAGGCGATCGGTGCGACCGATGGCGCGGTGTCGCGCCTGATGATGGCGGAGACCGCGGCGATCTCGCTTCTGGGAGCCATCGTCGGCGCCGCTTTGGGCTCGGGCGTGGCGCAGATCATCGGGCAGGTGGTGTTCGGTTCGGGCATCACCATGCGCCCGATGGTGTTCGTGCTGGTGTTCGTGCTGCTGGCGCTGACCGTGCTGCTGGCATCGGTGTCGTCGATTCGCTCAATTCTGAGCCTCAAGCCGGCGGAGGTGCTGCATGGACGCTGATCGTAAGACGATGATGAAGGAGGCGTGCTGAGATGACCAATACCGGTATGTTCTTCAGGATGCTGTTGAGTGCGGTGTTCCGCAGGCGGTCTCGCGCGGTCATGGCCGTGGTGGCGTCGCTGGTCGGCGCCGCTACGCTGTCCTGTCTGGCGATGATCTGCATCGCCGTGCCGCAGCAGATGAATCAGGAGATGCGAGCCTATGGCGCCAACCTGATCGTGACGCCGCTCGCCGATTCGGAGAACGGCAAGTCCGGCATCGATGACGCGATGGTCGAGCACACCACGGAGATGGTGAGCGCCAAGGGCTCGGAAAAGCACGCCACGTACCGTTACGAGAACGTGCGCGTCAACGCGGCCCCGTACGTGATGGCCGGCGTCAACCCCGCGCAGGTCAGGAACCTCAACCATCATTGGGTCGTCGACGGCTCCTGGCCGTCCGCGGGCAAGGTGCTGGTCGGCCGGGACGTCGCCGATGCGATGGGCTTGAAGGTCGGCGGCAGCATCACCATCGGCTACCGCGCATCAGACAACGCCGCGTCCTCGGGACAGGCGAGCCAGCCCGGTACTGACGGCACCGATGGCACGGCACAGTCCGGCACTGGTGGCACGTCAGACGGCCAGACCTCGTCCGGCTCCACCGGCGCCCAGCAGACCCAGAACGGCCACGTCTCCAGCGACATCATGGACACGTCCGGTACCGAGTTCCGTGTGGCCGGCATCGTTGACACCGGCGGCAGCGAGGATTCGATCATCTACGCGCTGGCCGGCGACGTGGACAAGCTCACCGGCTCCACGCGCGGCGTGGACGTCATCGAATACTCGTCGGGCGCCTCGGACCTCACCGCGCTGGTCAACAGCATCAACGATATGACGTCGATGCATGTCAAGGCGCAGCAGGTCACCAAGATCACCGCTTCCGACACGCGCGTCATCACGATGCTGCAGACGCTGTTCTGGATCGTGTCGCTGGTTGTGCTGGTGTTCACGCTGGTCGGCGTCGGCACCACGATCAGCTCCATCGTCTCGCAGCGGCGCAACGAGATCGGTCTGCGCAAGGCGCTCGGCGCGAGCTCGCATGCCATCGGCGTCGAGTTCTATGTGGAATCGGCGGTGTATGGCCTGCTCGGCGGCCTGCTTGGCACGGCGACAGGCTATGGCATGGCTCGCTGGCTGTGCGCCACCGTGTTTGAGCGTTCCATCGGTTTCAACTGGTGGCTCGCCGTCGTGTCGGTGGTGTTCAGCGCGCTGGTCGCCGTTGTCGCATCCATCCCCCCGGTGCATCGCGCCACGCGCATCGACCCCGCGGTCGTGCTGCGCGAGGAATAGTTGGAATAGTTAAGGAATAATCATGGATATGCTGCTTGAACTCGATCATATTTCCAAGATCTACGGCGACCTGCATGCGGTCGATGATCTGAGCCTGACCGTTCCGCAGGGCGAATGGCTGGCCATCGTCGGCTCGTCGGGTTCCGGCAAGACGACGCTGATGAACATGATCGGCTGCATGGACACGCCGAGCAAGGGCTCCGTTTCGCTGGAGGGCCGCAAGCTGGAGGATCTGAACGCCGGCCAGCTCGCCGACGTGCGCAAGAACCTGATCGGCCTGGTGTTCCAGAAGTTCTATCTGGTGCCGCACCTGACGGCCGTCGAGAACGTGATGGTCGCGCAGTACTACCATTCGGTCGTCGACGAGAAGCAGGCCCTTGAGGCGTTGAAGAAGGTCGGTCTGAAGGACCGCGCTCACCATCTGCCGAGCCAGCTGTCCGGCGGCGAGCAGCAGCGCGTGTGCGTCGCGCGTGCGCTGATCAACAACCCGAAGCTGATTCTCGCCGATGAGCCCACCGGCAACCTGGACGAGAAGAACGAGAAGATCGTCCTCGACCTGTTCCGCCAGCTGCATGACCAGGGCACCACGGTCATCGTGGTCACCCATGACGCTCTCGTGGCGAGTTGCGCCCAGCGTGAAATCATGCTCAACCACGGCGTGCTCGTGGGCGAGAAGTGGAATGATAAAAATGCACATGATGCGTACGTAGCGGCCGGTGGCAAGCCTGCGTCCACCGGTTCTGACGCCGAAGGTGCGCAGCATGGCGATTCTTCCATTGATTTCATTGATCCTACCAAGGCGGCGAAGACAGGTGGTGACCATGAGTGACGGCAGCGCTCTGCAGCATGACGGGCTTGCGGACGGCGGTTCCCCGTCGAAATCCCGCACGCTGAAGAGCGTGACGGTGGCGGCCGCGGGACTGATCGCGGCGACCACGCTGCTGGCCGGTTGCGGCGAGCCCAAGGCCGCGCCGATGAACGACGAGTATGCCGGCAATTCCGGCGAGACCGAGAAGTCGCAGGAGAGCGAGTCCCAGTCATCGAGCGGCTCCGACAGCTCCTCCAAGCGCAAGTCCACGACCTCCGACAAGAAGGACACCGGCAACTACAAGGACGGCACCTATTCGATCAACGGCCAGTACGGGCCGGTCGGAGAGGATTCCATCGACGTGCACCTGACCATCGCCGACCAGAAGGTCGAGAAGGTCGAGATCGTGGGGCATCCGTTCACGACGATCTCCAAGAACCACCAGAATGACTTCGCCGAGGCAATCAATGGCGTGGTCGATGGCAAGCCGCTCAAGGACCTGAAGGTCGACAAGGTGGCCGGAGCCAGCTGGACGTCGGACGCCTTCAACAAGGCGTTGGAGGTCGCGCGGCAGGAGGCCTCGATTCAATAATCGCATGTCGGTTCGTATGGCGCTTGGGTGGCATGGCATGTCGCCCAAGCGCCATTGTCGTATAAGGGGTGCCGAGGCGCACGATATTACGATTATCATGTACGATTGTACATGTTGTTATTCGAATAACCGTGTGTTGTGCGATAAAATCATGATGTCATGGGATGCGGTGTCTCTGGCGGTGATGGGGGCCGCTGCATCGGGCGGAATCAGACGGTAGGAGGAATGATGGCTCAGGATTACCGCGAATTGGCCACGACTCTCAGAGGCCGTATCGATGCCGGTGAGTTCCGGCAGACCGGGAAGCTGCCCACCGAGGACCAGCTGATAGAGGAGTACCAGACCACGAGGTACCGCGTGCGCAATGCCATCGCGGTGCTCGCCGAGGCCGGCGACGTGTTCCCGGTGCGGGGCAGCGGCGTGTTCGTGCGCGAGGACCGTGAGGGCGATTACCTGTCGATCGGCACCACGCGCGGCATTTCCGCGGAGTACCCGCATCGCAAGGTGACGTCCGTGGTGCAGGAGTTGTCGCTGCTGCAGGCCGACTCCGTGCTGGCCAAGCGCATGCACTGCGCCGAGGGTGATCAGGTGTGGCGTGTCGTGCGTCTGCGGCAGGTCGACGGCAATCCGCTGGCATATGAGACGGCGTGGTATCTCAAGGAATTCGTGCCGTTCATCAATGAGCAGATCGCCGAGGGGTCGCTGTTCGGGTATGCGCGCAACGACCTCGGTCTGAATTTCGGCTTCGTCGACAAGGTGCTGTACGCGGGCAAGCTGGAGGCGGACGCGGCCCGGGTGCTTGGTCTGAACGAGGGTGATCCCGCGCTGTACCTGGAGGATGACTCGTTCCTGACCAACGGCCGTCTGTTCAACTCCTCGTTCATCGCATACCATTACGTCAACGCGAGGTTCTTCACGATGACCTCGATGCGCTGACGCACGGCAGCCGGCTCCGCTCGTAAGGCCGCATGGCCGCCACAACCATCGACGAAAGGCGGACGACGATGTCCAAGATCATCCTGTTGGACGTGGACGGCACACTGGTCGACTACGACAACAACCTGCCGGACTCGGCCGTGAGGGCCATCCGCGCGGCCTTGAATTCTATCTGGAAAGCAACAACGGCCCGAGGGCTTCGAGGAGGGCGCGCTCGACGCCATCCGCGAGTATTCCGCCCGCAAGGGCAAGGAGAACGTCAATCGCCTGACCGTGCGCGAGGCGTTCCCCGACATGATCTTCGACGGTGAGCTGTACCGGCACGACGTGAACAAGATCAGCTACGTGCTCGGCTCGTACCGGGACTTCCTCGACACCCGCGGGCGTTTCCCCGACCTCGAATCGGGCACGTGGGGCGGTAGGGGAGCGACGGCGCTGTTCGGCGATCTCGGAGTCAAGGGCATCACCAAGGCCCATGCGATTGACCGGCTGCTCGCGCATCTCGGCGCGAATCGGCAGGACACCGTCGCGTTCGGCGACGCGGCCGTCGACATCCCGATGCTGGAGTACTGCGCGGTCGGCGTGGCGATGGGCAACGGGTCGGAGGACATCAAGGCGATGGCCGGCATCGTCGCCGGCGATGTGGAGGAGGACGGGCTCGCCCGCGCTTTCGAACGGCTCGGCCTGATGTGAGCCGTCGAAGTAAAAACGATTAATTTATTCGAATAAATTTTGACCACCGGCGTGTCGCAATCTTGACCAGTGAGCGCTGACAATGGCTGAATTATGCCGATAATCGGTGTAATAACAGCGATGTGACCATATTTGACAGGATTCCCATAATCCGTATACTAAAAGCACAAGTTATTCGAACAACAAAAAGTATATCGAATAACTGAAGGCTGAAAAGCCGTGCTGGAAGTACAACAGAAGATGCGGACTACGAAGTCCGCAGATGTCCAAGGAAGGACTCCTGTGATGAAGGAAAGGTTCACCAACGTCGCGCAGAAGACGCTTGACGTGTTCGTGAAATTCGCGAGCACCAAAGCCATCACCGCGCTCAAGGACGGCTTCGTGCTGTCCATGCCGATCACGCTCGTCGGCTCGATCTTCCTGCTGATCGCAAACCTGCCGATCACCGGCTACACCGATTTCATGGCCCGGATCTTCGGCAGCGATTGGAATCTGGGTCTCAACCAGATCAACAACTCCACGTTCAACGTGCTCGCGATGGTCATCGCCGTCGGCATCGGCTACTCCTACGCCCGCAACGAGAAGATGGACGGCATCTCCTGCGGCATCCTGACGCTGGTCTCGTTCCTCATCGTCTCGCCCTCCACGCTGACGGTCACCAGCGACACCATCAAGGCGCTGGGCGGCGACACCGCCACCATCTCCAACGTCCTGCCGAACACGTGGATGGGCGGCAACGGCATCATCTCCGCCATCATCATGGGCCTGATCGGCTCGTGGGTCTACACCACCTGCATCAAGAAGAACCTGCGCATCAAGATGCCCGACGCCGTGCCCGAAGGCGTATCGAACGCCTTCTCCGCGATGATCCCCGGCTTCTTCATCATGTGCTACTCCGCGATCATCTACCAGGTGTGCCAGGTCTTCGGCGGCGTTTCGCTGACCGAGCTCATCTTCAAGATCATCCAGACCCCGATGCAGGGTCTGACCGACAACTGGGCCGGTGCCATCATCATCGTGCTGCTCATGTCGCTGCTGTTCTGGTGCGGTCTGCACGGTCCGAACATCGTCTCCGGCATCATCTACCCGGTGCTCACCGCCAACTCGCTGGTCAACCAGAACCTCATGGACCAGGGCATCAAGGCCACGCAGGCCAACGGCGGCCACTATCTGGTGCCGCAGCTCATCGACTGCTTCTGCAAGTTCGGCGGCGTCGGCCTGACCCTCGGCTTCATCGTTGCGGCGCTGCTGGTCGCCAAGTCCGCCCAGGTGCGCGAGCTGTCCAAGCTGTCGCTCGCCCCCGGCATCTTCAACGTGAACGAGCCCATGATCTTCGGCCTGCCGATCGTCTACAACCCGATCATGCTCATCCCGTTCATTTGCGCCCCGCTGGTCGCCGTGATCCTCACCTACGGTGCCATGGTCATCGGCTTCCTGCCCGCCTTCGGCGCCATGCAGGTGCCGTGGACCACGCCGCCGATCATCTCCGGCTTCCTGCTCGGCGGATGGCAGGGCGTGGTGATCCAGGTGCTGATCTTCGCGGCCTCCATCGCCATCTGGTTCCCGTTCGTCAAGATGCAGGACAAGATCTGCCTCAAGCAGGAGCAGGACGCCGCGGCCGAGTAACCGTCAGGCCGCCGGCCGGCCACTGCGGCCGGCGACCGGTCCGCACGACACAACTTCAACCCAACCCCCTCAACAAGCCAACAAGTCAACAGCGCGGCCGCAAGGCCGCACCCCACGAAAGGAAACCATCATGCATATCGTCCTTTGCTGCAACCAGGGAATGTCCACCTCCATGCTCGTCAAGAAGATGCGCGAAGCCGCCGCCAAGAACGGTGTCGACGTGCAGATTGACGCCTACCCGATCTCCGAGATCGAGGAGAAGGCTCCCGACGCGGCCGTCATCCTGCTCGGACCGCAGGTTCGCTTCGAACTGAACCGTGTCAAGGGCCTGTTCCCGAACATCCCGGTCGAATCCATCAATCCGCAGGACTACGGCCTGGTGCGCGGCGAGAACGTGCTCAACCACGCGATCGAGCTCGCCGGCAAGTGATCTCCCTATCCCGGCGTCGTCCGATACGACGGCGCTGGGCATTCCCTCCCTCAATCCCTCCCTCATTCCCCATCACCCAACCCCACGAATGACCGTCCGCCGCGAGCCGGTGACCGGCGCGGCGAACACCGACGAAAGGACAGTCCAATGGCGGACGCACCCGAAACCCTTGACATGGAAGTGCTGTGCATGCAGATGATCGTCGATGCCGGCTCTGCGAAATCCGATTACATGGAAGCGCTGCAGGCCGTCAAGGCCGGCGACTATGAGACCGCCGCCGCGAAGATGAAGTCCGGCGACGAGCAGTACGCGGCCGGCCACGAACAGCACGCGAAGCTGGTGCAGCAGGAGGCGGCCGGCGACCCGGTCACGATGTCGCTGCTGCTCACCCACGTCGAAGACCAGATGATGTCGACCGAGACTGTGAAGCTCATGGTCACCGAGCTCATCGACCTGTATCGAAAGCTCAACGGCTGAGGGCCTTCGGCGCACGACGCGCATATCACGTACGGCAAACACAAGTAAAGGAACAAGCATCATGGGATTTCCCGAGAATTTCCTCTGGGGCGGCGCGGTCGCCGCACATCAGCTTGAAGGCGCATGGGACGTGGACGGCCGCGGCCCGAGCATCTGCGACGTACTCACCGGCGGGGCGGCTGGCGTGGCCCGCAAGATCACCGACGGCGTGATCGACGGGCTCAACTACCCGAACCACCGCGGCATCGACTATTATCACACCTTCCGCGAGGACGATGCGCTGTTCCGGGAAATGGGCTTCAAGTGCTTCCGCACATCCATCTCCTGGTCCCGCATTTTTCCGAACGGCGACGAAGAGGAGCCGAACGAGGCCGGACTCAAGTTCTACGAAGAGCTGTTCTCCGACTACCGCGCCAAGGGCATGGAGCCGGTCGTCACCCTCTCCCACTTCGAAATGCCCCTGCACCTGGCCAAGATGGGCGGCTTCACCAACCGCAAGGTCGTCGACTGCTTCGTGCGCTTCGCCACCACGGTGATGGAGCGCTACAAGGACCTGGTGACCTACTGGCTGACCTTCAACGAGGTCGACAACCAGATGAACATGCACACGCCGATCTTCCCGTACACGAACTCCGGCATCATCCCCAACCCGGACGACACCCCGCACGAGGTGGAGCAGAAGGTCTGGCAGGCGATTCACAACGAGTTCGTCGCCGCGGCCATCGCGGTCAAGCGAGGACGCGAGATCAACCCGGACTTCCAGATCGGCTGCATGCTCTCCTTCGTGCCGATCTATCCGGAGACTTGCCGCCCGGACGACGTCATGCTCGCCCAGGAGCAGATGCGCAAGCGTTACCTGTTCGGCGACGTGTACGTGCACGGCGAGTATCCGCGCTACCTGCTCAAGTGGTGGGAGCGTGACGGCATCGACATCGCAATGGAGCCGGGCGACCTCGACGCCATCAAGGACGGCATCGTCGACTACATCTCCCTGAGCTACTACATGTCCGTAGCCGTCAGCTCGCAGGGCTCCACGCTCGACGCGATGGAGCACGGCCTCGACGGGCTGGTGCCCAACCCGTACATCAAGGCCACCGACTGGGGCTGGCAGATCGATCCGGTCGGCCTGCGCTACTCGCTGTGCGAGATGTACGAGCGCTGGAACAAGCCGCTGTTCATCGTCGAGAACGGCGTGGGCATGTACGAGACGCCCGACGGGAACGGCTACATCGCCGACGACTCGCGCATCGAATACCTCAAGAGCCACATCGCCGAGGTCAAGAAGGCCATCGACCTGGACGGCGTGCCCGTCATGGGCTACACGGTCTGGGGCTGCATCGACGTGGTGAGCTTCACCACCGGCGAGATGAAGAAGCGCTACGGCCTGATCTACGTGGACGGCGACGATGAAGGCCACGGCTCGTACAAGCGCAGCCGCAAGAAGTCCTTCGGCTGGTACCAGCACGTCATCGCCACCAACGGCGAGGAGCTGTAAACCCGAATCCCGCCGCGCGCGAGCAGACGCGGCGGGATGGCGTTACGCTCGGCGACCTGGTGCCTGGCAGCAAGGGCGGGGGACTGCGTTTCGCTGCGGCCACCATGGGCGTGCCGCTCGCCGACACGGTGGCGATCGGCGACAGCGACAATGACCTGACCATGAACGAGGTGGCCGGCATCGGCATCGCGATGGGCAACGGGGAGCAGTGCGCCAAAGACGCCGCCGATTGGGTCGCCGATGCGGTGGACGCGAGCGGCCTCGCGCACGCCTTCGAGCGGCTGGGCGTGGTGTAGCAGCCCCAGCCCGCGCACGGCACGGCTTTCCGGCAAGGAGCGTAATCCATCTGACTGTATTACGATGGAACATGATTCGTACACCGACGTCGGAGGTATCGCCGTTATGACATCCAAGCAGAACAACTATCTGCGCGAGCGTGAAAAAGCCAATGCGCGCTCGCCATTCTCCAAACGAACGCCGGAACGTGTGATCATGTGCGCCGGTGCCGTGTATTCGGTCGGCATGGCCATCTTCTTCGCGCTGTCGTACTTCGGCGTGATTTCCAGTACGTCCGAGGCCGCCCGGACGTCGGCTCAGGCCGTGACCGCGCTGAGCCGCAACAGCAGCAACACGGCGCTCATCATCCTGTACGCCATCGTGACGGCGGGAGTCGCCGCGGTGACCATATATATGGCCGTGAAGCACATGCAGCCCGGTCCGCGGTTCAAATGGACGGTCGGCTGGATGATCTTCGTGATGGTCTTCTCACTGTTCACCGCTGACATGGTGGGGCTGATCGCGTTCGGCGTGGCCTTCGGCATGTACATGACACGCGATTGGCAGCTGCTGCGTGCCGTCAACGCCGCGAACGCCGGCAAACGCTCGTCGAAGCGCTGACGCATGACCTCTGACACGACCAGTCAGCGTCGCGACGGGCAGGAGCTCGCCGCGGACGTCGACGCACTCGCCAACCAGGCGGTACTCGCCGACGTCGAACAAGAAGCGAAAAGCCACTCCGGCAAGGATGCCGCGGACAGGCGGCTGCCGCTGATCGCCCGCGTCTACGGCGTGCTCGTGCTGCTGCAGGGCGTCATCACTCTCCCCGTCATCGTGCTGATGGCGGGATATTCGGTGCATGAGATTCTCGACGGCCGTGTGACCGTCGACGTGCTGAACCTGACATTCATCCTCACATGCGCCCAGACGGTGGTCTCCAGTGCCAACGCGGCATGCCTGACCGTGCTGGGCGTGCTGCTGATCCGCAACCGACGGCGGTATTCCGCCTGGTGGTCGTATATCGTCATGATGGTGACGTTCGCCGAGGGACTGCTGTCGCTCGCATTGGACGGGTTGGGCGCGAATCTGCTCGTGCCGTCCATCCAGATGACCATACTGGTCGCGCTCGCCATAACCCTTGACCCGACTCTGCTGGAGGAACGGCGGCTGCAGCGCGCGCTCAAGCGCATGGATGAGCGCGACGAATACGAGGCGGCGCTCGCCAAGGGCATGGTCGGCCGCGACATGAGCGGCAAGGGCTATATCTCGCTGGATTTCTTCAACCTGTTCTGGATTTTCGTCATCGGCTGCATGATCGGACTGGTGGTCGAGACGATATATCACTGGTATTACTACGGCGAATATCAGGATCGCGCTGGCATGCTGTGGGGGCCGTTCTCGCCGATCTACGGGTTCGGCGCCGGATTCATGACGATTCTGCTCAACCGGCTGTGGCGCTCGAACTGGGTGCTGATCTTCTTCTCCAGCGCTCTGATCGGCGGCGTGTTCGAGTACTGCTCCAGCTGGTTCATGGAGGTCGCGTTCGGTATCAAGGCCTGGGATTACACGGGCGAATGGCTGTCGATAGGCGGTCGCACCTCCGGCAAGTACATGGTGTTCTGGGGGATTATGGGACTTGCCTGGATCAAGTTCGTGCTGCCGTACCTGCTGAAGTTCATCAACCTGATTCCGTGGAAGGTACGGTATTCGCTGACCGCCGTGGTGTTCGTTCTGCTGTTCATCGACGGCATGATGACATTGATGGCGTTCGACTGCTGGTACGGGCGCATGGCGGGGCATGCGCTGGATTCGCCAATCACGCAGTTCTTCGCCGACCATTTCGGCAACGATTTCATGGCGAACCGATTCCAGACCATGTCCATCGACCCGTCCAGGGCAGGGCGCATGTAGGTCGTGGGCCGTGCGCGGGCGGGGCTGTGCCGAGCCGGGCCGTGCCGGGCCGGGGCGGGCGGAGTGCAAGACCGCCCGAAGTCCTACACTGGTGCACCGGAAGCGCCTGGAGAAGGCGCGGGAAGGGTGGCAATGTCCAGCAAACTGGTGTTTCTCGATATCGATGGCACATTGGCCGACGAACGGCATGAAGTGCCGATCTCCGCGCAGGAGGCATGCAAGGCGGCCCGGTCGCGCGGCCACAAGCTGTTCATCTGCACCGGACGCTCGATGCCGAAGATCGAACGCGGCATTCTCGATCTCGGATTCGACGGCGTGATCTCGGTGGCCGGAGCGCAGGCGGACGTCAACGGGCGGGTGCTGTTCCGGCATGACATCGCGCCCGAGGCGATCGACGCCGCAACCGCGTATTTCGAACGGCACGGCATCGAGAACTACCAGTGGCAGGGCGCGGACGGCATGTACATCTCGTGCGGGTATGCGCGGCATCTTGAATCCAAGGGGTCGGCCGTGTGGAAGAACGGTCAGTTCGCGCGGTACTGGCATCTGATCGACGACATCGCGGTGCCGGACGGTTCCACGCTGGGGCATGTCATCCATGCGAGCAAGGGATCGTATTTCTCCGGAGCGGATCCCGATGTGAGTTTTGATGACGTATCGCGTGATTTGGGGGAGTGGTTCACGCTGGTTCACGGCTCGTACGATGATATTTCGCCCAACAACGGCGAGTTGCTCATCAACGGCGTCGACAAGGGCACGGCCCTGTGCGGTGTGGCGAAGGACCTCGGCTACAGCATCGCCGACACAATCGCGATTGGCGACAGCGACAACGACACCGCGATGCTCAAGGCCGCGGGCACGTCCGTGGCGATGGGCAACGCCACTCACGGCATCGAGTGTTTCTGCGACATGACCACCACCGACATCCACGACGACGGTATCGCCAACGCCTTCGTCACCCTAGGCCTGATCTGATTCAGCGCGTCGCGGGGCGACTGCTGTCTTGCCTCCGCTGGCGGGCTGAGCCGTTAAGCAAACAGCGGAGCTGTTTGTAGGCGAAGTCGAGCTGACAGGCGAGTAGCAGAATGGTCGTGCGTAGCACGTCCGTAGTTGCAGGGCCCGGAGGGCTGCCGCGTAGCGACTGGGGGTGGTCGTCAGTCAGCGCGCGCAAGATGCCGCCTGCGCGCAACGCCGTACTGGACATTGTCCGGTGTTCGCGTGTATCTTGGTAATGTTGCCCCTTTAGCTCAACGGTTAGAGCAGCGTCCTTTTAAGTCGTGGGTTGTGGGTTCGAATCCCACAGGGGGCACGGTTAAGTCCTTGGAAATCGGCGTTTCCGGGGACTTTTTGCTTGCCGTTGACTTTCGACCCTGGTAGGGGTCTGATGGGAGGTGCTTCCTTCTGTCGATTCATTGCTCGTGTTGAAATCCAACATTCGGATATTATGAAAATTGCCAATACCCGCCTGAAGCCGTGACTGCTGCTCTTACATGTGGCGGGTCTTTTCATCTGCGATATCAGAGGGGAGTGTGGCGATGGCGTCCATTACCGTACATCCAGCCACGCTCCGGTGGCTGTAGCACATAGAGATGGTCTTGCCGAGCTTCCTCAATGGCTAAATGCGGATGCTCCGTTGGACTTGTCTTTTACCAAGCTATCCACGATTGGTTCTGCGTTGCAGATGCCGTTTGGTGCGTTCCGTGGTTCCTGAAGCTCGTGAAGACGAGCTGATTAGATATCGGACGATTAACAATCAGGGAGTCGAAGTGAGCCGGAATCTTCGAGATACGATTGTTACTATGCGCAATCGTCAGGATTGGGCGCGTGATGAGATGATTGCTCAAGGGTTCGGGGAGAATCTGCTGGTGGGCAGTGTGCCGTCTCACGCAACCGCAGATGAACTGGCTTCGCATATCCGTGGAGGACTGTCTTTGGCGGCCGGCTGGTGTCGGCATAAAAGCAATGCCGAACGGTTCCGCTTCCTGCGTGGCAAGTCTTCTGATGCGGGTCTTATGGTGATGGTCGATTCTCGGGTAGGCTCATCCGGCGCACGCCGTTTGGACGTGCGTGAGTTTCGTGCATTCGTGCTGTTGGATGACGTGGCTCCATTGATTTTCATCAACCGCAATGATTCCTCCATAGACGGCGGCAGCGGTGTCGAACGCAAAATCAATCAGGCAGTTATTCTGACAATTGTGGACGATGAGGCGGCATTCCGCGCGTATTGGAAGAAAACGATCGCAGACGGTGCTCGCGTGCAGGATGTAGCGGATGATTGTGCGAGAAGGCGGCCTTGAACGTCTGCCTGAACTTCTTCATGGTCTGCGCGGGGCTTCCGAACTGCTTGCGTAGCTGCTCCCAAGTCACCGGCGAGGGATGACGCAGGTATGGCATCCTCCCGTTAAGCCATAAGCAGATGTCCAGGGAGAGAGGGGATCCGATCTGGATTGGCTACAATGTATTAGACAGTCCGATGAGGGACGAATGACATGAGATTGGAGGCCGACGATGGCCGGCCCGAAGCATCCCCGCCACTACGAGGAGTCGTTCAAGCGGCAGATCGTGCGGCTTTACGAGAACGGCAAGCCGGCGCGCGAGATCAAGGACGAGTACGACATCTCGCATTCCACGCTGCACCGTTGGGTCCAGGGCATCCGCAACAGCGGCTCCACGAAAGCCGCCGACAACCGCACCCCTGAGCAGAACGAGCCGGTCGAGCTGCGCAAGCGCAACAGACAGTTGGAGATGGAGGTGGACGTTTCAGAACAGGCGGCGCCGGTATTCGCACGAAAGTAGCAGTGATACGGGCCAACGCCTCCCGCTGTCCGATATCGGCGCAGTGCAGAATACTGGGCGTTCCCCGCTCCACCTACTACTGGATGATCGAACATCCCGAAGCCGGGCGGGTGGACCCGATCGCCGGCGACGTGCACGCGATCTGGCGCGACAGCCATGAGCGCTGCGGCGCCGGGAAGATCAAGGCCGCGCTGGAGCGGAGGGGCGTCACCGCCTCCAGAAGGCGCATCGTCAACATCATGAAACGGCGGGGCATGACGAGCGCGTACGCGCGCAGAACGTTCAAACCACACAAGACGCGGGTCAACGAGGCCAGGCTCGCGAACATCCTCGACCGCGAGTTCGACGGCTACGAGCCGCGCACCCACCTGGCCAGTGACCTGACGTACGTGCGCGTCGGCGGCAAGTGGGCGTACGCGTGCCTGCTCATCGACCTGGCGAACAGGAGCATCGCCGGCCACAGCGCCGACACGAGCCGCACCGCCGACCTGGTCATGGCCGCGTTCGCCACGCTCGACTTCCCCCTGACCGAGGTGGAGGTGTTCCACACGGACCGGGGCAGCGAGTTCGACAACGCGAAAATCGACGAGCTGCTCGACGTGTTCGACATCAGAAGATCGCTGTCAAGGAAGGGCAACCCGTACGACAACGCCGTGGTCGAATCCACCAACAGGCTCCTGAAGAAGGAGCTCATATACCGGAACCACTACACCAGCCTGGAACAACTACGCTCCGACCCCGACGACTATGTGTGGTGGTCCGACAACCAAAGACTCCACTCCACCCTCGGATACCGGAGTCCGAAGGAATTCACCGAACAGGGACTCGTCCTCTAAGAACCTGTCCAACACACCGTTGCCAATCCATGTCCAACGTCACTCCGACGCGCATCATCTATTCCGACGAGTTCAAAAGATACTTCCTCCGCGAACACGGGAAAGGCAGGGGAGTGACCGAGATCTTCCGCAACGCCGGACTGCCGGTGCTGATCATCGGCGGGAAACGCATCGAACGCTGCACCGCCCGGTGGGGCCGGCCGGATCATTGTCGTCACTAATGAGCAAGCAGTACATCCCATCCCCAACAACCCGTTGAAGAAAGAGCCTAAGATTCCCGATGTGGTCGAGGCGATGGGCGTGCGCTCCATAAACCTACGTGAGTTCTATGACGCTAGCGGCGATCTTATTCCCCTGCCGTACCCCATTCAGCCGACACTCTGATCGTGTGCTGTCGGCGCGGCGTAGCGGTCATCGTGATCATTTGTCGCATCCTTTGCTGTTCCATTCGTGTGCGTCATCGGCGTAACCACCTCGCGTGTGTCGCCCGGGACATTGAGACAGAACAAACGCAATGGCTTCCTGAGCCGTGGCTTCAATGGAGGGATTTAATCGTGTGTCGGCGCTGTTGCGGCAGCGAGGCGTTCCCTCTGGCGCAATCGTTGAAATGCCTGTATGATTGTCCTTATGTCGGACAATTCAGAGAATGCCGCTGTGGGGCATGGCGGCGAGAGAGACATGGCTCGGGATATTGGAGCGTCATCGATCGCGAGCCATATCGATCTGTTCTTCGATGAACTGCATCGCATTGACGTGGCGTATTCGGATTACGCTCGCCGAGCCGGAGTGTCGGATAATGTGATGTGCATTCTGGACTACCTCAAGGACCATGATGGGGCGTCGCAGCGGGCGATCTGCGAGTACACGCTGTTGCCGCGGCAGACGGTCAACAATGTCATCGCATCGTTTGTGGCGCATGGGTTCGTGGAGCTTGGGGACGCCGAAGGCGATCGTCGGGTCAAAACGGTCCGTTTCACGCCTGCCGGGCGCAGATATTGCAACGGCTTGATCGCGCCGAGTCGCGCCGCGGAGTATCGGGCGATGAGCGAGCTTCCTGACGAGCTGCGCAGCGCGTTGCTCAAGGGCATGGGCGTCTACGGGCGGGTGTTCCGCAAACAGATGCATGACATTTCCGTGTAGTTTTCCCGCCTCGGACTTCGCCACGCCGTATGGCTCAATTGTCCTACTTCGGGACAATACTGAGATATGAGCGTAGACGACTTCGCGAGGGGAAGGAAGAAGCATGTGGCTGGTTGCCCGTTTCATGAAGCCATACTGGGCGCTGTGCGCGGTGACGACGGTGCTGCTGCTGGTCGACGTCGTCGGCGCGCTGGTCATTCCCACATTCGCCGCGGAGCTGCTGAACGAAAGCGCGACATCCGCATCATTCAAGAAGATGACCATCACGGCGGTCGGCATGGGCGTGGCCGCGCTGATTTCCGGCATGTGCGCCGTGGCGGGCGGATGGTGTTGCTCGCAGTTGACCTCTCGCGTCGGCAAGGACATGCGCATGGCTCTGTACCGCAAATCCATGGATCTGTCGATCTATGATTTCCGCAATTTCGGTACGGCATCGATAACCACGCGAACGATCAACGACGTGGTCAACATCCAGATGGCCATGACCAATGTGCTGTGCATGCTGATGCCGGTGCCGATCATATTCATCATCGCGCTGACCCTGTCGTTCCGGCTCGACGTGACCCTGTCTCTGTGGCTGCTGGTGGCGATAGCCTTCGTGTGCGTCGTGGCGCTGTTCATCATGCGATCCGCGGCGCCGTTGTTCCGCAAACTGCAGAAACTGCTTGACCGCATCGGCGCCGTGTTGCTCGAAAACCTTACCGGCGTCCGCGTGATCCGCGCCTTCAACAAGGAATCCCATGAGCGGCGGCGCATGGACGGCACGTTCGTCGACTACGCCGATACGTCCATCAAGGCGAACCGGCTATTCGCGAACCTCGACGGCCTGTCGTACTTCGGCATGAACGCATTCATCGTCGTCGTGTATTTCCTCGCGGGAGGACGCATCAGCGCCGGAAACTTCCAGATCGGCGACATCACCGCCATCGTGGAGTATGCGATCATGGCGCTGTTCTATCTGATGATGGCGCAGATGGTGATCATCACCTTGCCGAGGGCGCTTGAATGCTGCGAGCGTGTGCGGCTGGTGCTGGACCACAGTCCGCAGATCGCCGACCCGGAGCCGGGCGCGGCGGTGGATATGAGCGGCCGCGGTCCGCTCCCGGACGGCGAGGTGCTGGCGTTCCGCGATGTGACATTCCGTTTCGCGGACGCGCAGGAGGACACGTTGCGACATGTCAGCTTCTCCTGCAAGACGGGCCAGACCACGGCGATCATCGGTGGCACGGGCTCGGGCAAATCGACGATCGCCATGCTCGCACTGCGGTTCCATGACGCCAATTGGGGAGAAGTCACCCTCGATGGCGTGGACGTGCGCAAGATGACGCAGCACGATCTGCGGCGCCGCGTGTCCTACGTACAGCAGCAGGCGTGGTTGTTCTCGGGGACGATTGCCGACAATCTGCGGTACGGAGACCGAGATGCCTCCGATGAGCGGCTGAATCATGCGATCGATGTCGCGCAGGCCCGCGAGTTCGTCGATTCGCTGCCGCAAGGACTGGAATCCCGCGTCGCGCAAGGCGGTACGAACTTCTCCGGTGGGCAGAAGCAGCGTCTGTCGATTGCGCGCGCACTGACCGGAGACACCCAGCTGGTGGTGTTCGATGACAGTTTCTCGGCGCTCGATTTCAAGACCGACGCCGCGTTGCGGCATGCGCTCGCCGCAGAGACGAACGGGCGTGCGGTGCTCATCATCGCGCAGCGCGTGAGCACCGTCCAGCACGCCGACCAGATCGTCGTGCTGTCGGACGGACAAGTGGCAGGCATCGGCAAACATGACGAACTGATGACGGACTGCGAGGTGTACCGCGAAATCGTCGAATCGCAGACCAAGGAGCCGGCAATGGGAGAGGAGGCGTGACGAGAATGACAACGCAGAATGACGATATGACGGAAACCGTTGTGAACGCGGGCGACACGGTAAAGACCGACGACATCGAGCTCGAAGCGCCGAAGAACGCGATGGCCACAGCCCGGCGGCTGTTCGTGCAGCTGGGCAATCAGCGGGTGCGCCTGTGCGTGGTCGCCGCGTCGATTCTGCTGTTCACGTTTTTCCATATTGCCGCTCCGATGTACAGCGCCGTCGTGGTGGACTCGATATGGGATGCCGTGCAGGGCGCATGGCGTGACGGCGTTCCGTTCTCAGTAAGCTGGAACGCCGGCGGTATCGGCTGGACGATCCTGATTCTGGCAATCCTGTATCTCGGCGAGTGGGGTTTCTACTACCTGCAGTCCTATCTGATGGCGTCCGTGGCCGAAAACCTCAACCTGACGCTGCGCAAGCAGATCAGCGCGAAGATCCAGCGGCTTCCGCTGCGCTTCTTCGACCGCAATAAGCCGGGAGAAGTGCTGAGCAAGGTCACCAACGATCTTGACCGTATCAGCGAAGTCATGCAGACGGGGTTGCTGCGACTCATCACTGCCATCACCACGGTGACCGGCTCGCTGGTCATCATGGTCTACTACTCGTGGCTGCTCACGGTCGTGTTCCTCGTGTTCATGGCATTGAGCATGTGGGTAACCAAACTGGTCGCCCGCAAGAACCTCGAGATCGCGTCATTGCGTCAGGAGACCATCGGAGAGCTGACCGGCCTGGCCGAGGAATACTACAAGGGCCGCAACATCATCAAGGCATACAATCGCGAGGAAGACAGTGCGGCAGCGATGGAGGACGCCGCCGAACGCACCCGAAAAGCCGCGCAGCTCGCCGACTTCATCACGATATCCGTCAATCCTCTGATCCGCATGATCGCGCGGTTCTCGCAGATGGCGGTGATGCTGCTCGCCGGTTGGATGGTACTTGGCGGCCGCATGACCGTCGGCGTGGCGCAGGCGTTCTACCAATACATCAACCAGGTGTCCGAACCGCTGACCGAAGCCAGCTACATGATCAACTCGCTGCAGTCCGCGCTCGCGTCCGCCGAACGCACCTTCGAGCTGTTGGACGAGGAAGAGGAACGGCCCGACCCCCAGCCCGCTGACGCGGCGAAGATCGCTGAGGAGCCCGTGCAGGGCCGTGTGGTGTTCAACCACGTGAGGTTCGGATACGATCCGCAACGGCCGCTGATGAAAGACGTCAACTTCGTGGCCGAGCCAGGGCAGAAGGTCGCAATCGTCGGGTCAACCGGCGCGGGCAAGACCACGCTGATCAACCTGCTGATGCGATTCTACGAGATCGATGGCGGCGCGATAACGCTTGACGGCGTATCCACAGCCGCCATGACGCGAGGCGATCTGCGCCGCGAATTCGGCATGGTGCTGCAGGATACGTGGCTGTTCGGCGGCACCGTGGCGGAGAATCTCGCCTACGGGCGGCCCGATGCGACCCGCGAGGAGATCATCGCGGCGGCCAAAGCCGTGCGCGCCGACTACTTCATACGCACGCTGCCGCACGGCTACGATACCGTACTCGACAACGAGGCCGGGAACCTGTCGGTCGGGCAACGCCAGCTGCTCACCATCGCCCGCGTCTTCCTTGCGGACCCGCCGATCCTGATACTCGACGAGGCTACCAGCTCCGTCGATACCCGGACCGAGGCGGAAATCGGCAAAGCCATGACAAGACTGATGGCAGGACGCACCAGCTTCGTCATCGCGCACCGGCTGTCGACGATCCGTGACGCGGACCTGATTCTGTATATGGAACATGGTGACATCATCGAGCACGGCAACCATCATGAACTGTTGGAACGCGGCGGCCGTTACGCCGCACTGTACAACAGCCAGTTCGCGTGACACGTCAAGGCTCATCGACGGGCGATCATGCCGGCGATGAGCCTATGCCTCGCGGTCGAGCGGAGGCAACTTGTGCAGGGCCCGCACGATGTCGCATTGGTCGCGCAGCGTGCCTTCGTCGGCGCACATCGTCGGGTACCACATGCGTTTGCGCAATGTGGACTCCGCCCTCAACAGCATTCCGTCATCGCTGGCGTACTGAAAATGCAGATGACTGAGCAGGCCGCCGCTCGCCAGCGCAGCCCGTTCGGGCATCGGATCCATCGCCACCAGCACACTGAACGGGCAGCCTGCCGGCGCGTCCGTCGCATGAAACACATAACAGGGTTTGCCCTCCAACCCCTTGGCGATGGTCCGGTCAAGCCGATACCGGTAGCGGCCCAGTGAACGATCCGGTCCCACCAGCCAGTCGATGATGAATCCGTCGGCCTCGTCGGCCGCCGTTTCGACGCCGGCGCTCTCCTGCCGCGGCGCCCCGTGGCGAGGCGCCATCCTCCGAATCCGCATCGGCCTGACGGTATCGGAACGAGCAATCGCGCAACCGTATGATCACATCGCTCATAGTACACCGCCGATGCTCAGTGCCAGCGGGATCGTGCAGACCGCCATCGCCGCCCAATCAAACCAACGCTGTGAATCTCCGTTATGCAGGTATGCCGGCCGGGCCGTCCCAATCCCTTGGTAAGTGCCGCGACCGACAGGTCATGCGAGACGATCGTCGCGTTCATCAACAGCGGAACCAGCACGAACTCCAGCGACTGGGCCGGATGCCGCAGCAGCGCGAGTCGGCCGGAGACAAGACCGCGAAGGGCCATCGCGTCGCGGGTTCGCCGGTAGTCCCGCCCGATCGTCGGAAAGAACCGGATGACCACCATGCAGGGGATGGCCACCGATTCGGGCACGCGCATACGACGCAGCGCGCACACGAATTCGCTGACGCGCGTGGTGGAGAACGCGTAGGCACCGGTGATGAAACAGGGCATCATCATGCGAAGCCCCACGGAAAACAGCCCGACGACATGTATCCAGGCGTCGGCGTCAGAGCCGGAGGCTGACGCGGCGCCCGAAGCCCCGCCGTGTCCAGCGTCGCCGCGTCCGACCACAATCCCCACCCCAGCAGAACCGCATAGCAGGCCGTCAGCCGCAGTCCCATACGCCAGCGTCCGGCAAGGAACAGCGGCGTGAGGAACAGTGCCGTCAGCAGCGCTTCGGCTCGCGCATCCGCGTGGAAGAACAACAGCGTGTTGGCGAGCAGCATCAGATACAGTTTCGCCCGAGGGCCGAGGACGACGGCCGCTGGCGCGGGAGCGGACTTGGATCTGCTCATGCCGTCTGCGCCGGCTGCATATGCGCCGGTTCGCCCCGCATGGCTGCTCTCGAATGTTGCCCGTGAATTCATGATGTGTCGGTGTCGATGTTCGCGAACACCACGTAGCTGATGAGGATGCCGATCTTGCTGGAGTATTTGCCGGCTTTGGCAATCAGATCGGCGACCAGCGCGAAGTACAGCGCGGAGAACACGCCGATGTTGATCAGATCGGGGATGTCAGCTTGCCGGAGCGGCTCTGGCGTGCGGTGCCGGCCTCGGCGGGGCTTCCCGCCTGTGCGGTCGGGCGGGCGCGCCAGACAAACTGCGCCGATTGCGATGCCTTGCCTAGATGCGTGGGCCGGGGCGCCACAATACGGGTTGAAATAGCCGAAATCCGCAATTCCCCGTGTCAAATCGCCGTTTTGTGGCCCGAAAACGGCGATTTGACACGGGGAATTATCAAGAACGGCTATTTCAACCCGTGTTTTGGTGAAGTGCGACACCGCGATGGAGGGGCGCGGAAAAAGAGAAAGCCCGGCGGGGAAGCCGGGCTTGAGAGAGAAGAGAAGAAGGGGTTCAGTTATTGCGGCCTTGCGGTCGTGATTACTATATAAACGCATGTTTCGGGGCAAGTCATGTGGTTTACCTGAAAAATTCGTGTGAAACCCTGCGTATTTGGCTGAGATGACATAATATTTGGCCTTCCGTAGTATTTTTTCTGCCGCAGCCGTCCCGTTGATGCGCGATGGTGAGGCCGGCTCCTACAGTGGTCGGCATGTCATGCACCACATTGCTTATCGGAAAATCAGCCAGCTGCAGCGGCGCGACGATCATCGCCCGCAACGATGATTCCGGCTCCGGCCGCTACGATCCCAAGCGGCTCGTGGCCGTGGCGCCGACGGACCAGCCGCGCCACTACCGCAGCACGCTCAGCCATGTCGAGATCGACCTGCCGGACGACCCGTGCCGCTACACCATCGCGCCGAACGTGCTGCCGAACCGAGGCGTGCTCGCCGAGGCCGGCGCAAGCGAGCGCAACGTGGCGATGAGCGCCACCGAAACCATCGCGGTGAACGAGCGCGTGCTCGCCGCCGACCCGCTGGTCGAGCTCAGGCCAGCCGAAGGCGTGCCGGGAGAGGCCGGCTATCGGCCGGAGACCCCCGGCGGTATCGGTGAGGAGGACATCATCACGCTGGTGCTGCCGTATGTCTCTTCGGCCCGCGAGGGTGTGGAACGGCTCGGCGAGCTGCTGGAACGGTACGGCACCTATGAGTCGAACGGCGTGATCATTTCCGACGTGGACGAGATCTGGTATGTCGAGACAATCGGTGGGCACCACTGGATTGCGCGCCGTGTGCCCGACGACTGCTATGCGACGATCCCCAACCAGCTGGGCATCGACGACTTCGACTTCTCCGACGCGTTCGGCGAGCGGCGGTTCTTCATGTGCAGCGCGGACCTGCGCGAATTCATCGATCGGCACCATCTGGGCCGTGCCATGCGGCCCGCGCAGGGTGCCGGTTTCGGCGTCGCCGCCGTGCTGCCGGACCACATCAACCCGCGTGTGGTGTTCGGCACCAGCACCGTCAAGGACCATATCTACAACACGCCGCGCGCCTGGTACATGCAACGTCACCTGAACCCGAGCGAGGATTGGGATTCGCCCGCGGCCCGCTACACGCCGACCTCCGACGACATCCCGTGGTGCCGGGCGCCGGAGAACAAGGTGACGGTCGAGGACATCGACTTTCTGATGTCGTCGCATTTCGAAGGCACGCCTTTTGACCCGTACGGAACGCTCGGTACACCGGAAAGCCGGCATCGCTACCGTCCGATCGGCATCAACCGCACTGGTCACATGGTCGCGATCGAACTGCGGCACGACGTGCCGGCCGCAGCGGCGGCGGTGATGTGGATCGCCTTCGGCTCCGGCCCGTTCACGGCGGTCGCACCTTTTTATGCGAACGTGGACGACACTCCGGCGTATCTGCGCGACACCACGCCCGAGGTCTCCACCGACAACCTGTACTGGACGAACCGTCTGATCGCCGTAATTGCCGACGCGCATTGGTACGAGACGCGCAACGCGATCGAATACTATGGCGAGCAGGTGCGGGCGTTCGGGCGCCGGCTTGTCGAAGAAACGGATGCGGCGCTCGTCGATGCCGAAGCCGGGGACATCCGCGCGGCGCTCATGGCTGCGAACGAGACGATGGCCGGGCGTCTGCAGGATCTGACCCATAAGCTGCTCGATAACGTGCTGTATACGTCGAGCAACCTGATGCGCAACTCGTTCGCCATGTCCGATAGGTGGGTCTGAGGGCTTGCTCCCTTGTCGCAGCGAACGGTTCTCAATAAGAAAGGTGCGAGTCCGTGTGACGGGGAAAACGAACATGAAAACAGCAGAAAGCCCGGAATTCCGGGCTTTCTACGCAATGTTCGCTTGTTCGAAAATGTGCGGAATCCTCGCACCTTTCTTAATGAGAACCGTTCGCTGCTATCTCATACGTCTGCGCGTGGAAATCACACGTCACGGCGGTGCCGTCGGCGAAGACCGAGCGCTGCACCAGCGGGTCGCCGCCGACAAGGTCATGCCGCACGAGCTCCTGCATGCCGACGCGCCGGTGCAGCCCGGCCACGACCGCACACCGCTCGATGTCGTTCTCGGTACGGGCGCGCAGTGCGGCATTCATATCACCGTCCATGCCGGCATATGCGGCGTCACGGATCAGGTACGGCGCACCGCCGTTGAGCAGCGCGTACAGCATGTAGTCGTCGCCACCGGCCACCCGATCCATCATCCACGGCTGGATCACGCAGTCATGGTAGACGAGGTTGTACAACGGCACCGGGATGCCGTGCCGAGGCGCGTCGGGGGAGCGCATCTGGAAGTCGTACGGCGCGTAATGGCAGAACACCAGGCTCGGCACCGCCCAGTCGGACACCTCCTCAGACGAGGTGAGAATGCCGTGCGCCAGCAGGTATTCGAAGCATTCGGCGCGGCGCTCGTAGCATCCGCGGCGGGTCATGCGGTGCTCGGGATGCGAGCATTCGTCGCCTTCATTGCAGGTGAACACGTCCAGATACGCGCAGTCCAGCGCGATGCCGTGCGTGGCGATCTCACTGAAGTTGCGGCGCACGTAATCCGGCGCAAGCTCGGCGCACAGGTACGTTTGGCGCCCGCCGGCCCACATCGCGTGCTCGGGCATCGTGCCGTCCGCCAGTCGGATCGCATTGCGCGGGTCGAACGTGCGCGCGGCGAAGTAATAGTCGCGGTATTGGTCATGCGTGCCGAACAGGTCTCCCTGCTCATGACAGGCGTCGACCAGCGATTTCATGCCCTTCCAGCCGCCGGCCTCGCGGCATGCGGGCAGATAGTCGGGATGGCCGTTGTCGTAGCCGGGCTGCGCCCAGCCGTCCAGATGCAGGTACAGCCGCCCGGCACCCATTTCGTGCAGCGTGCGCATCTGCCGTTCGCGCTGCGCGAACGTGACGAGCGAATCATTCTTGCCGGGCTGCGCGGGATCATAGAACGACGAGTCCGGCTGAACCTTCGTCTTGATGCCGACATGCACCCATGAACGGCCGAGCAGGTCACGCACCGACGGGTTGCGCGCCGCCTTCTCCGCCAGCGTGCGCAGCCGGCCGCGTTCGTTGACGTAAGCGCGGTACGTCTTGCAGACGGCGGTATGGTCGGCGTGGTCGAGGAGACGATATCGCACGACACGACGGTAATCCATGCGGCCGAGACTTGGCTCGAACCACATTCCGACGTGCGTGTACGGTCCGCCGGCCGGATGGTCGATGTCATATCCTGCGTTCCATGGCGTCTCGCAGATGGCGATGTACGCATGCCCGTCGCTGCGCAACTGCGCGAACCAGGGCATGTACCCGCCCGCAGTCTCGAACCGCCCGCCGAAGGAGACCGCATCAGTGCCGACCTCGGTAGGCCAGTTATTCGGTATCATCACGCCCTGCTCGTGGGTGATGAGCGTCACGTCATGCGCGTCCGCATGGTCGAAGGACAGCGGCGCAGGCCAAAGCACCCTGTCGATGCGCGGCTCGGCCCCACACTCGCGCAGTGGCACCCATTCGCATAGCACGTCGCCGCTCGACCGCTCGATCCAGATATACGTCTCAAAAGCGTAATCCGCACCCGCGAACCCGGCGAACACGCTGCGCACGCCGACTCCGGTGCCGGTCTCGATCCGCTCATGCGTGACGGTAGCGGCGCCGGCGAACGAGAATGAACGATCCTCGCGCGTCAGCTGCGGCTCTATGCCGTCGCAGCCGCTCCAGGTCGCACCGTCGCGGCTGAATGAGAACCGCAGCGTCGTCTCATCGAAGCGCAGCATGGTTCCGGACATGGTGAATTGCATCATGGATGTTCTCCTGATCGGTGATAGAGGGGCGAATATCAGCTGGCAGCCCCGCCGCGCGGCACGTCAGTTGAAGCCGACGACCTTCTCTGCGACGACATAGCCGCGTCGGATCACCCAGCGCCCGACAGACCCACGCAGGTTCAGCGCGCGCGACACCAGCTTGCGCCGCACGTCACGCCCGATGGCCGGCGACGCCTTGTCGATGTCCGCCCACAGTTCGTCCTTGAGACGGTAGTTTGCCTTGTCTTTCGACAGGATCAGGAACACCGACGTGACCGAGCTTTCGATCGCGAGGAAATGAATCATATAACGGTATAGGCCGTCCGGCACGGTTCCCGGTTCGGGAGTGGCCTCCACCATGCGCTGGTTGACGAGCCGCAGCTGCGCGACGCGGCGGATCATCACGTCGGTCTGTACGCTCTGCCCCTCGCGCCCGATGAAGTAGTGGTAGAACGGGATGTCCATGTACAGCATCGACTTGACCCACGGGAACGGCTGGTATGCGTAGATGAAATCGACGTAGAACGTGTGCTCGGGCAGCTGCATGCCGGAGTCGCGCACCACCTGGGTGCGGTAGATCAGAGCGTGCATCAGTATGTATTCGGCGACGCCGAAGCAGCCGAGATCGTCCCAGCCGAGCACGGTGTTGGCCGCCATCGCATGACGGAAGTTCACTGTGTGCTTGACGCGCTTGCCCACCTTGTCGTACACGTAATTGGTGACGATCATGTCGACCGGATCCGTGGCGACGCGCTGCACCCGCAGCGTGCCCATGAGCGTGTCGATGGAGGGCATATCCACCCAGTCGTCGGCGTCCACGACCTTGACATACATGCCGGTCGCGTTGGCGATGCCGGTGTTGACCGCGCCGCCGTGGCCCTTGTTGACCTGGTGGATTGCCCGCACGTTGCCGGGCCAGCGCCGCTCGTACATGTCGGCAAGTTCCGGGGTGCCGTCCGAGGATCCGTCATCGACGATCAACACTTCGATGTCGCTGTTGTCCGTCGCGGAGAGCAGCGACTCCACGCAGCGCTCCAGATACGTTTCCATGTTGTAGGCGGGCACCACGAAGGTGAGTGTTTTCGACGATTGTTCCATAGTTCCTCGTTATACAGGTGTCGCGGGGATGACGTGCGACACGTCGCCTCGGATGTTGCAGCGAGTCTAACCTCTACAAGCAAAGCTATCACTAAGCGGCGTTCAGGCAAGTCCCGTCGTCCGTTCCGCCGTTTTTTGGGCTTCCGGCTTGTGCGCGGTTCTGATGATCAGTCGGCGCTCGCGGGCAGGTATGCCGGTTCGTCCGGTTCGGCGGTCTCGACAGGAGCGTCCGGCTCGTCCGGGACCGTTGTCTCGCTCCGCTCTTTGTCTCGACGTTCTTTGTCTTCCTTGGCTGCGAGCTGCTTCGCCTTCTGGCTCTCGAACCGCAGGATCGGCTTGGAATCCAGCCGGCTCAGGCCGTGCCATGCGAGGTCGACGACGTATGCGGCGAGCTGCTCCTTGTTGACCTTCGGCCGATCCGCCCAATATTGACCGGTGAATACGGTCATGCCGACCAGCATCTGCGCATAGTATGGCACGCCCTTGGCGGAGAGTTTCCGGCGTTTGAACGCGGCGGTGAGCAGATCCTCCACGCGCAGGCTGATGTCGCCCAGCAGCGAGTTGAACGATCCGGCCGGGTCGGTGGTCGGCGAGTCGCGCACGAGCACCTGGAAGCCTTCGGAGTTCTCCTCAATATAGGTGAGCAGGGCGAGTGCCGCGCGCTCCACGATCTGGCGGGGGTGCGCCTTGGTGTCGGACAGCGCCTCGATGAGCGCATTGGTCAGCTCGCGCATCTCACGGTCGACGATTACCGCGTACAGTCCCTCCTTGCCGCCGAAATGCTCGTAGACGATCGGCTTGCTGACCTTCGCGTTCGCGGCGATCTCCTCGACACTCACCGCCTCGAACCCCTTGGATGCGAACAACGCTCGCCCCACGCGGATGAGCTGTTCGCGGCGTTGCAGCGCCGTCATTCTTGCAGTATTGGCCATGAGCTCCAGTGTAGTGGTCGCGGTGCCTAGCGCCTATACCTCCCGAAATGTTGTCGGGTCTACGTTTTCGTGGTAGGTCGTGCGAGGGCCGTGCGGCTGAGGAGAGTCGATCATGAAGACGTATGTAGCCCCGTCGATGATGGCGAGCGAGTTCGACAACCATGACATCGTGTCGTGCGTGTCCTGTTTGATACGTGTTTTCGGTGGCGGTCGCGAGTATTACCACGATGAGGGTGGGGCGCCATTGCCCGACTTGTTCTATGTTGAATATCATGGGACCGCTGGCAATCCGGTGCCGTCTGGTATGCCGCTTTATGCATTGGTGGCAGATTTGCCTATACCAGCGTCTTCCCCGGTTCGATATGTAGGGACGACTCAGGGGCAGCGTCTGTGCCAGCAGCCCAATTAGTCGTCGACTTGGCTGCAACAATGCGACGTATGTGGTATTCCGGCAGCTGTCCGTTGCGGTTTTTAGGCTGGAGCCATGGATACGAATCTGATTATCGGCATCGTCGCCGCAGTGGTGATTGTCGTCCTGCTCATTGTGTGGGGCGTAGTACGCGGCAAGTCGCGTAAGAACGAAGTCGTCGGCCGGCCGGCGGAAACCGCAACATCGCCGCGCCAGGCGGGTCGTGCGGGTGAAGAACCCGAGACGGTCGCCGCAACAGTTGACAGGCAGCTCTCTGCTCCCGAAACCGAGGGCGAAGCCGCCTCCCCTCGAAGTGAGGAAGAGCGTAAACCGGTCGAACCGACGCAGGCCGCCCCGGCCAAGCCGGCGGCTCCCGCATATGATGTACCGGAAAAATCCGGCTCGCGCATTCAGCGGCTCAAGGCGAAACTTTCCAGGTCCTCGAATCCGTTCGGCAAGGCGTTGTTCAACATCCTCACCAAAGACAACCTCTCCGAATCCGATTGGGAGGATGTCGAGGACACGCTGCTGCTGGCCGACGTCGGTGCCGAAGCAAGCGAGCAGCTAGTCGGCGAATTGCGCCGCGATGCGCGCATCACCGGCAAGGCAAGCCCTGACGAGGTGCGCGCCACGCTGCGCGACAACCTGCTCGACCTGGTCGGCCGCGACACCGACCGCCGTCTGAACGTCGACAAGCCGGACGCGCACAAGCCCGGCGTCATCATCATGGTCGGCGTCAACGGCACCGGCAAGACCACCACGGCCGGCAAACTGGCCCGTCTGTTCGTCTCCGAAGACAAGAAGGTCGTCATGGGCGCGGCCGATACGTTCCGTGCCGCCGCAGCCGACCAGCTCGAAACCTGGGGCGCCCGCGTCAACGTGCCCGTCGTGCGCAGCGACAAGGACGGCGCCGACCCGGCATCGGTCGCGTTCGAGGCGGCGGCCCGCGCCAAGGAGGACGACGCCGACGTGCTCATCATCGACACCGCCGGCCGCCTGCAGAACAAGTCGAACCTGATGGACGAGCTCGGCAAGATTCGCCGTGTCACCGAAAAGAACCTGCCCGTCGACGAAGTGCTGCTCGTGCTCGACGCCACCACCGGCCAGAACGGCATGGCGCAGGCGAAGGTGTTCGCCGAGGCGATCGGCCTCACCGGCGTCGTGCTCTCCAAGCTCGACGGCTCCGCCAAGGGCGGCATTGTCATCTCCGTGCAGAAGGAGCTCGGCGTGCCGGTCAAGCTCGTCGGCCTCGGCGAAGGACCGGACGATCTCGCGCCCTTCGACCCGGAAGGATTCGTCGACGGCATTCTCGCGTGAGGTTGTTCGCAAACCGTCGGACATGAACCCTGCAAGCCGGCAGTCCACAACGTGGACAGCCGGCTTTTGCATTCCGGAACCGTTGCCTGCGCCGGAATCCGGCCGAAAGCCAAGACCCGCGTCATCGCGCTTTACATGAGCGTAACGTGCCGTAACGTGTTGAAAACTCAGCGAGCGTTGCATATCGTTGTGTTGATTCCCCCTATCAGGGGATGTCAGATGAAGTGGTAACGACCCGCTTCCCGCGCGGTCAAGATGCGCGGCGGCGGGAACGAACAAGAGAGGAAGGTAACGATGGACTCCGGTAATACCGCATGGATGCTCACATCCGCAGCCTTGGTTTTCCTCATGACGCCTGGCGTGGCGTTCTTCTATGGCGGTATGGTGCGCGCCAAAGCCGTGCTGAACATGCTGATGCTGTCGGCGGCGGCCCTGTCGGTCACCGCGGTCGTATGGACGCTGTGGGGCTGGTCGATCGCATACGCCGGCAGCAGCATCGGAGGCATTTTCGGTGACCCTGCGACCGGGTTCCTGCTGAAGGACACGATGGTGTTCGACGCCGGCACCCGTCAGTACACGGCCGCCGGCCTTGCCGCGAACGGCAACAAGTACCCGAGCAGCGTGGACGTGTCGTTCCAGGTCACGTTCGCGATGATCACCGTGGCGCTGATCTGCGGTGCGATCGCCGAGCGCGTGAAGTACAGCACGTGGATGCTGTTCGTGGCGCTGTGGGTCACGTTCGACTACGCGCCGATGGCGCACATGGTGTGGAACAACGGCCTTCTGAGCGCAAAGGGCCCGATCTCCACCGCGATCGGCGCCGCGGCGCATGATTTCGCAGGAGGCACGGTCGTTCACATCAACGCCGCAATGGCGGCCCTTATCATCGTGCTGATCATCGGCAAGCGCAAGGGTTTCGGCACGCAGCCGATTCGCCCGCACAACGTGCCGTTCGTCATGCTGGGCGCGTTCCTGCTGTGGTTCGGCTGGTTCGGCTTCAACGCCGGCTCGGCGTTCGCGGCCAATGGCACCGCTGGCTATGCGTGGATGAGCACGACCGCGGCGACCGCGGCTGCCATGCTCGCCTGGGGCTTCACTGAGAAGATCCGCACCGGTCATTACACGGCTATCGGCGCGGCCTCGGGTATCGTCGCCGGTCTGGTTGCCATCACCCCCGCGGCCGATGTGGTGTCACCGTTGTGGGCCATGGTCATCGGCGCGATCGCCGGCGTTCTGTGCTGCTTCGCATGCGGCCTGAAGTTCAAGCTCGGCTATGACGATTCGCTCGACGTGGTGGGCGTGCATGGTGTCGGCGGTTTGACCGGTACCGTGCTCATCGGCTTCTTCGGCGAGGGCACTGGTCTGCTCGCCGGCAGCGACTGGCGCCAGCTGGCCGTGCAGGTCATCATCGCCCTGTGCGCGATGCTGTACTCCGGCGTGGTGACCGCGATTATCGCGTTCGCGCTGGAGAAGACCATCGGCTGGCGTGTGACCGAAGCCCAGGAGGTCGGCGGCATCGATCTGGCCGATCAGGGCGAACGTGCCTATGATTTTGCTGGTACTGCCAGCTCGGTTCTCAAGGAGGTGAGGTGAGATGAAACTCATCACTGCCATCATTCAGCCCCATAAGCTCGATGACGTCAAGGAGGCGCTCGCCGCTGCGGGCGTGCACGGCCTGACGGTCTCGGAAGCCAACGGTTACGGCCGCCAGCGTGGCCACACCGAGGTGTACCGCGGGGCGGAATACACGGTCGATCTGATTCCGAAGATTCGCGTCGAGGTGCTGTCCGATGACGCGGACGCGGAGACCCTGGTCGGCGTGATCGTCAAGTCTGCCGGTTCCGGCACGATCGGCGACGGCAAGGTGTGGGTCGCCCCGCTCGATTCCGTGACCCGCGTGCGTACCGGCGAGACCGGCTCCGCCGCGATCTGAAAGCGGCTCGTGGTTCGGCGCTTTCCGCCGGACGCGGGTTATCGGTAAGACAAGTCCCCGCACGCCGTCACCTGATCATGCGGGGACTCTTTTATATATCGACATCCTTGCCTCCGGTGGCGGAGGGCAAGGATTGAAATTGCTCCCGCTGGCGGGAGCTGGCTCGCGTAGCGAGACTGAGGGTGGTCTTGTGCACCCGGGTGGGTTTGACCACCTCCAGTCGGCTCCACCGACAGCCCCCGCCTGCGGGGCGGAATTTGGTGAAGGTGGTGTGTCTTGAGTTCGGCGGTCGATCATCTCAAGCAACGGTTCATGGACATGAGCCAGCCGGATGCTGACGGCGTGTACCGGGGTGGCTCCGCGAAGCGCCGGGCGCGAACGGAGCTCGCCATGGATTGCCTGCGCCGCCTGTGGAGTGACGCGGTGGCCGCGGTGCCGTTCGACGTGCCGTCCACCGGCATCGGATTCGGCGCGGTCGGGTCGCTCGCACGGGGGCAGATTGGCCCGAGCTCCGACCTGGATCTGGTCATCATCTATGAGCCACATACGATCAACGACCAACAGCTCAATGAGCTGACCAACAAACTGTGGTATCCCCTGTGGGACAGCGGCCTTGACCTCGATCAGTCGGTGCGCACGCGGCAGCAGTGCGAGGCCGTGACCGATTCCGATCTGCCGGCCGCTATGGGCTGGCTGGATGTCAAGCCGATCGCCGGCGATACGGCGCTGATTTCGGCGACGGCCACGTCGATTCTGGAACGCTGGCGTCGAGCGGTCCGCAAGCGGCTGCCGGAACTGCTGAATTCGGCGCGCAAGCGACTGGACGAGTTCGGACGACTCGCCTACCTGAACCAGCCCGACATCAAGGAGGCGCGAGGCGGTCTGCGCGATTCGGTGCTGGTCTCCGCGTTGACTGTGTCATGGCTTGCCGACCGACCGCACGGCCGGTATGACGACGAGGTCGAGGCGTTGCTGGACGTGCGCGATTGCATTCATCTGGCTGCCGGCAAGGACGCGAATCGGCTGCTCGCCCCATATCAGGCGCAGGTGGCGGCGATGCGGGGTCTTGCCGACCCGACACTGCCGCCGGGGGAGCGGGAGGCGCGTTCCATCGAGGACTTGCAGACCCGGCTCGCCCGCATAGGCCGACAGATCGCGTTCGCGCTGGATTCCACGGCGTCGCGTGCCGAGCATTCGCTGACGCATGAGCGCCCGCGTTTCTCGTTCTTCCAGATGCTGTCGCCGCGCGGTGGAGGCAGGCGAGAGGCCCCGAAGTTCGAACAGGTCGCGCCCGGCGTGGCCAAGCACGAGCAGGAAATCGTGCTGGCTCCGGGCGTGGAACCGGAGCCGGACCGGTATCTGCCGTTGCGCGTGGCCGCGGCGGCTGCCGAGTTCGAGCTGCCGATCAGCCCGGTCACCTTGCAGAACCTGCGGCGCTGCCCGATCCGCGATTCCGTGTGGGATGATGAGTCGCGCCAACTGTTCGTGCGTCTGCTGGCCTCCGGGCCGGCGCTCATGCGCGTGTGGGAGGAACTGGATTTCGTGGATATACCCGGTCGATGGATGCCTGAATGGCTGGGCATACGCAATCGTCCGAGCGCGTCTGCAGCGCACCGGTATACCATCGACCGGCACAGCGTCGAGGTGACGTCACGGCTCGCGCGGGTTTCGGCGGCGCGAGGCGAGCGGTATGACGACCGTCACTACACGGCGCTGCTATTGGCCGGACTGCTGCATGATGTCGGCAAACGTCCGTTCGTGACCGATCATGCGGCAGAGGGCGCCCGTCACGCCGCGGTGATCATGAAGCGCATGGGATTCGACGCGGACATCGCGCGATGGGTGCGCATCCTGGTGCGGGAGCATCTGACGCTCTCTGAGTTCGCGACCGGCAAGAACCCGAACGATCCGGCCGTGGGGGAGTCGCTCGCCCGTTGCGTGGACCGTGATCCGATGCTGCTGGACATGCTGTATGACCTGACCCGCGCCGACGGGTCGTCGCTCGGGGCTACGGCCGGTGAGGAGATATCCAAGCGGTACGGGTGGAGCCATTGGCGCGAAAGTCTGGTGCGTGCCATGTACAGCGCCGCCCGTGAGAGTATCCGGGTACAGGTTGAAGGTGGCTATGCCGACGTTGACTTCGGCTGACACGGGATTGCCCGCCGCGTCGAGGGCGCGTACCACGACCAGGTCCTGCGGCATGTATTCCTGACCGCCGACCACATAGGTGTCGTTGACCTCTCGCACCCAGCTTTCGAACCCACGACCGGTCAGGCGCGCGCTGAACTGCTTAGCGGCCTTCTCCCGCACGTCGATCATGCTTTGCTTATCTGTGAGTATTCGGATGTCATCTGATTCGGGGCGGAATCTCCTTCCGCGTGGCGTCTCCCATCTTCGGAAGCCGATGCCATTATCATATGATGCTCAGCTGAGGCAAAGGCGATGTCAAGGTGGGTGTTCCGCAGCGCAGCGAGGGCTGTCGCGGGCCGGTCGTTAGAGGGCGGTCTGACCGAGCCATGATTCGCTGCGTATGCGCAGACCATTGAACAGGCCGCGGCCGCCCATGAGCACGATATTGAACATCGCCCATAGCAGCACGGTCGAGGCCGGGTCGCCGGGCAGCATGGGCGCGGCCGCATCCACGCAGATCGCGGTCAATGCGATATACACCGTCGCGGTCAGTGTGCAGGTAATCGCCAGATAGCGGAAATCGCGGGCGCCGATCAGTATGCCGTCCAGCGCCATCATCCACCCCTGTAGTGGCAGGAATGCACCCATCGTCACCATGCCGGCGGCGACCAGCAACTGGACGTGCGGGTTGGGCGAGAACAGGCGGCCGACGAACAGGCCGGCCACGGCGAATCCGCAGCCGATAGCGGCTCCGGCCGCCAATCCGGCTCGTCCCGTGGCCCGGGTCAGTCGCAGTGTGCGTGCGCGGTCTCCTGCGCCCATCGCCGCGCCCACCAGGGTCTGACCGGCGATGCCTACCGAATCCAGCATATTCATCGCGAAATTCCAAGACGAGTTCACCGCCTGGAACCCCGCCAGCACTGTCGTTCCCAATCGGGCCGCCGAGGCGACCGTCATCACCATCGCGGCGCGAATGGCGAGTGTGCGGATGAATAGCGGCAGGCCATCCCCTCCGGCGGCGGCGATGCCCGACAGGCGTGGTCGCAGCGCAGCGCCGTCGGCCTTCGCCCATAGCACCGCCGGAACCGTCAGGAACAGTCCCATGAACCATTGTGCGATCATCGTCGCCGCGCCCGATCCGGCGATGCCCCAGCCGAATCCGAACACGAACAGCACATCCAGCATGGTGTTGAGCACGGCGCCGCACACCGCGGCCACCAACGTGATGCGTACCTTCTGCAAACCGCGGAAAATGCCGTTCGCCGCGTACACGAGCAGCATGCCAGGGGCGCCGAGTACCACCGTCTGCGTGTACGCCACCGCCTGGTCGAGCGTCTCGCCCGTGCCCCTGAGCGCCACGCACAGCGGCCGGGCCCCTGCGAACAGAGCCGCCGCCAGCACGATGCCGATGCCGAGAGCCAGCCATAGTCCGTCTATGCCGGCCTGCAGCCCCTCTCGGCGGCGGCCCGCACCAAGCAGGTGAGCCACCTGCGCGGTGGTGGAGTAGGCGAGGAAGATGCACAGTCCCACCGCGGTGAGGATGATGGTCGATCCGATTGACAGTCCGGCCAGGGCGGAGACGCCGATGTGCCCGACGATGGCCGTGTCGATGAGCACGAAGGTCGGCTCGGCGATGAGCTGGCCGAATGTGGGGAGGGCCAGCGCGAGTATGCGGCCGTATGCGGCTCGGTTACCGGTGCGGGCCGTGCCGGCGGTCGCGGGATCGGATGATTGTGGGTCAGGGGTGTGCACATGCACACTGTAGCTCATATGGGCGGGCGCGTATGCGGCATCGAAGAGCTGAAAGCGCGGCGGTGATCCGAATGGGGCGCCGCTTATATCGCATGACGACGTGTTTGGCAAATCAAGTGGGGGCGTTTATGGACTTATCCCCATGTTATGCACAGAGTTATCCCCCTGATGTGGATAACTGCATATGTTATCCCCAGAGTTATCCCCTAAATGTGGATAACTCAACTTTTTTGTCCACATGACGTCACCCGTGCGTGTCGCGCAGGTAAACGCCGGCTGAATATGACTTGCGAGCAAGCCGTGTGTGACGGTGACGAATGTCGCGTCCGCTTACCGCGACATGCCGTCCGAGAGATGGCCCTGTGCATTTTTCGCCAGATATCTTCCACCGGAAAAGCTCCGATATATACTCAAGTCTTATGGCAGCAGAAGAAACGAATTGGGGAGGGCCGCGCCCGCAATCAGGTGGCTCGTATGTGCAGGGCGACGCGGGGTCGCCGGGACGCGACGCCGTGTTCGACCGCGTGCCTCCGCACGACGACGAGGCGGAGATGGCGGTGCTCGGCGGCATGCTGCTGAGCAAGGACGCCATCGGCGAGGTCAGCCAGATGATCGACGTCACCGACTTCTACCAGCCGAAGCACCAGACGATATACGAGGCGATCATCGACCTGTTCTCGAACTCGCAGAACGTCGATGTGGTGATCGTCGCCAACCAGCTGATGAAGGACGGAAACCTCGACAAAGTGGGCGGCGCCGACTATCTGCACACGCTCGTCGCGTTCGTGCCGACTGCCGCAAACGCCACGTACTATGCCGAGATCGTGCATCAGCGGGCGATATTGCGCAACGTGATCGCGGCCGGCACCAAGATCGCGCAGCTCGGCTACTCGGCGGAGGGCTCGCAGGCCGAAGACGTGGTGAACCTCGCGCAGGCCGAGGTCTACGAGATGAGTACCGGACGCGTCAAGCAGGACTACGAGGCCATCGGCCCGGTGGTGCACGATGCGCTCGAACAGCTCGACAAGCTGCAGAACGGCGACCTGAAAACCGGCGTGCCGACGGGTTTCCGCGATATCGACGACGTGACCCAGGGTCTGCAGCCCGGCCAGATGGTGGTCGTGGCAGGGCGCCCCGCCATGGGCAAGTCGACGCTGGGCATCGATTTCGCCCGTGCGGCCGCGCTGCATCACAATATGACGTCGATCGTGTTCTCGCTGGAGATGAGCAAGGTGGAGCTTGCGCAGCGCATCATCTCCGCCGAGACCAACATTCCGCTCGCGGCGATGCGCCGCGCCGACGACATCACCGCCGACCGGTGGAACACGCTCAACAATTTCTGGAACAAGTTGCAGAACGCGCCGCTGTTCATCGATGATTCGCCGAACATGTCGCTGATGGAGATCCGTGCGAAATGCCGCCGTCTCAAGCAGACCAACGACCTCAAGCTCGTCGTTATCGACTACCTGCAGCTGATGTCATCCGGCAAGCAGGTGGAAAGCCGACAGCAGGAGGTCTCGGAGTTCTCGCGAGCGCTGAAGCTGCTCGCCAAGGAGCTGGAAGTGCCGGTCGTGGCGTTGTCCCAGCTGAACCGTGGGCCCGAGATGCGCAACGACAAGAAGCCGCAGCTGTCCGACCTGCGCGAATCCGGCTCGATCGAGCAGGACGCCGACGTGGTGTTGCTGGTTCATCGACCGGATTTCTACGACAAGGAGGACCGGCCCGGCGAGGCGGATATCATCATGGCGAAGCATCGTAACGGTCCGACGGAGACGTTCCATCTGGCGTTTCTGGGCGCATACTCGAAGTTCAAGGACATGCCGCAGGACTACAACAGCGATCAAGGAGTGTGACGATGGGTGAGGAAAACGGATCCCAGCCTCGTGAAACATCGCGTGAAACACGGCGCGAGGCGCTGGGCGGGCAGTCGGATGCGGCGCGTCCATGGACCGCGTTCGCTACGCCGCTGATCGGCAAAGCCGTACGCGGCGCCTCTCGGCTGCTGCGGCACGGCGGCAGCGCGTTCCCTGGCAAGATCGTCGAACAGATCGACCCCGGTTTCCTTGCCCGCACGCTCGCCGACCTGCCGTATGGCGTGGTGCTGGTGTCGGGCACGAACGGCAAGACCACCACGACGCGCATGGTCGCCTCGATGCTGGAGACGCTGGGACTCAAGGTGTTCACCAATCCGACCGGCTCCAACTTCACGCGCGGCGTCGTCTCGGCGCTGCTGACCGAAGTGCCGTTGAGCGGTAGGCTGGACGCCGACGTGGCCGTGCTTGAGCTTGACGAGGCGTATGCGGTGAAATTCGTGCAGCAGGTGAAGCCGCGGTTCGCGCTGTTGCTCAACGTGATGCGCGATCAGCTCGACCGGTTCGGCGAGATCGACAACACCGCGCGTCTGCTGGAGCGTGTCGCCGAAGCGACGACGGGCACCGTGGTGCTCAACCGTGAGGATCCGCGAATCGCGCGTTTCGCTTCGGCCGTGCCGGAAGGCACCGGAGTGCGCTATTTCGGGCTGGCGCCCGAACTGCGTCGGTTCTTCCCCTCCGACGACGACATGCAGACCACCGTCGCCGAAGAGGCCGCGAGCGTGGCCGGCAATGGCAGGCCGTCGGCAAATGACCGCGCGCAGCAGGAGCCGGCAGGCACATCGGTTTCGGCTGAGGCCCCCGATGCCGATGGGCGCGAGGCGACGGCTGATGTCACGCTGACCCGTGTCGGCAACCATGAGGCCGATTTCCTGATTGACGGGCGGGCCGTCCATACCGCCGTCAAGCTGGAAGGCGTGTACAACCTGTTCAACGCGGCGGCGGCGCTCGCCACCGTCCGCGCGGTCATGGCGCAGGATATTGCTTCGGCGCAGGTCGCCGAGACCGTCCCCGCCGAAACCATGCCCGGCCAGGCCTCGCATGCGTCAGACGCGGCGATATCTGACGAGAGCCCAGTAGACAGCCCAGTAGACCATGACCGGCTTCTGGCGGCGCTCGCCGAGGTGACCCCCGCGTTCGGCCGCGGCGAAACGATTGCGGTCAACGGCAGCGACGTGCAGCTGCTGCTCGTCAAGAACCCGATGGGCTTCAGGCTGTCGCTCGGCTCGTTCCCGCCCGACGGGCATGACACGATGATTGCCATCTGCGACCTGTACGCGGACGGGCGCGACATGAGCTGGCTGTGGGATGTCGATTTCACCAGCCTGCGCCCGACTGGCGTCGCGATGGTGTCGGGTACGCGAGCCTGGGACATGGCGTTGCGGCTCGAATACGATCAGGTCAGGGTGGAGCAGACCGGCACGGATCTGGAGGCGGCGGTGCGGCAGTTCGTCACCGCCCGTCCCGGTGTGCCCAAACACATCTACTGCACGTACACGTCGATGCTCCGCGTGCGTGCCGAACTCGCCAAGCTGACCACCGTCGCCGATGCCGGCGTCGGGCGATGAACGGCGCGGCGACTGACAGCATGAGCGGGAAAGGTGAACGGATATGGGAAAAGTGATCGACGTGATGTCCCTCTACCCGAAGGACATGAACATCTACGGGGATTCCGGCAACGTGCTGGTGGTTCTGCGCCGGCTGGCACTGTACGGGTATGAGCCGCGCCTGCACGCATACAATCAGGGCGACGAATGGCCCGAGCGCGTGGACATGATCCTCGGTGGCGGCGGTCAGGACACCGGGCAGAAGAAAATCACCGGCGACCTGTTCAAGCGGGCCGGCCGGCTGCGCGACCTGGCCGCGGACGGTACGCCGATGCTGATGATCTGCGGCCTGTTCCAGCTGTTCGGCGAATACTTCGAGACCTCGGAAGGCGAGCGGTTGGACGGCATCAACGTGCTCGGCGCGTACACGGTGGGGCAGAGCCACCGGATGATCGGCAATCTGGTCGAGCACAGCGACGAATTCGGCGACGTGATCGGCTATGAGAACCATTCCGGGCAGACGTTCCTGCGCGAGGGAACGTTGCCGCTGGGGCATGTCGATCATGATGGTACCGGCAACAACGGCGAGGATCATACGGAAGGCGCTCGTGTCGGCAATGTCATCGGCACGTACATGCATGGCTCGCTGTTGCCGAAGAACCCCGCGGTCGCGGATTTCCTGATTCGGGCCGCAGTGACGAGACGGTACGGGGAGTTCGAGCCGGACCAGTCCAGCGAGCAGATGTTCGAACTGGCACGGTTGGACGCTCTGGCGGACAAGGCCCGCAAGGTCGCCGCCGCCCGCCCCCGGTGAATTGGACGGTTCCGTGCCCTCGGACTCTGCGATGCTTGACGGGTCGATGAGCTTGATGGGCCGATGAGCGGATTGCCGGGGCGTGGTTTCCATCTCATAGCGGAAACCACGCCACCCCTATCGCGTTATGCGACGGGTGGGGGTAATCTTGGAACCACAAGTAACCAAAGGAGGTATCATGGCTGATTTCGATTTGGGTGAAGGCCTGCGCCGGGTGTTTCTCGCGGGCGTTGGGGCATTGGCCACCGGCGTTGAGCTGGGGCAGCAGAGCTTTGAGAAGAGCCAGCAGATCGTCGACGGTCTGGTGAAGAAGGGCGAGCTCACCGTGGAACAGGGCAAGGCGTTGAACACCGAGCTCAAGCACAAGGCGCAGGAGGCCAAGGAGAAGGCCGAGGAAAAGACTGAGGGCGCCAAGGAGCAGAGCGATGCCGGTGCCGCCGCCGAAGATCCTTCCCCGGCGGAAGGCTCCGCTGCTTAGCATGCCGGAGCAGCACACCATGCCGTCCTATACCGCGGGCGGCCATGCCGGCGACCCACGGCATGATCCGGAACGGGGGAAATCCGCATCGGGGTCGGACGGTTCGGCGAAAGACGGTGTCGTGACGCGACGTGCCGGCAAACGCCGCGAATGGGACGGGTCTCCCACCATCGGGCTGTTCAACAATCATCGCGACACCTTCTCCAGCCGATATCACCTGACGAGGCGCGGGAAAGTCAAGCGCCTCGGACAGATCATGCGCATTGCGAACCAGTTCGACGTGGTGCACGGCCTCACTCCGGTGAAGATGAGGCTGATGCTGGAGGCACTGGGCCCCACATTCGTCAAGGTCGGGCAGATACTGTCCATGCGGTCGGAGATTCTGCCGCAGTCGTTCTGCGACGAGCTCGCGAAGCTGCGCGCCGATGCCGACCCGATGCCGTATCAGATCGTCGTCGACACGTTGACGCAGGAATATGGCCGCCCCATAGGCGAGGTGTTCGCCCGCATCGATCCGACGCCGCTCGGTTCCGCATCCCTCGCGCAAGTGCATCGCGCCACGCTGGTCACCGGCGAAGACGTCGCCGTGAAGGTGCAGCGGCCTGGCGTGCGCGAGATCATGGCGTTGGATGTGTCCATCATGCGTTCGATCGCCCGGACTGCCACGAAGATGCTGCCCAGTGCGCAGGTGGTGGATCTTGGCGGCGTGGTCGAGGAACTGTGGGATACGTTCGAATCCGAGACGGATTTTCTGGTGGAGGCGCGTAACCTCAGCGAGTTCAAGCGCTTCTGCGAAGCCTATCGGTATATGGACTGCCCGAAACCGTACATGGATCTGTGCACCGAGCACGTGGTCGTCATGGATTACGTCGAGGGCATCGCCGTCTCCCATACCGATCAGCTGATCGAAGCCGGGTATGACCTCAAGGAAATCGGCACCAAGCTGGTCGACAACTATGCGACGCAGGTGCTGGACGACGGTTTCTTCCATGCGGATCCGCACCCCGGCAACATCATCATCTCCGGTGGCCAGATCGTGCTTATCGATCTGGGCATGACCGGGCGGCTCAACAGCCAGGCCCGCAGCGTGCTCCGGGAGATGATCTTCGCCGTCGCCAAACAGGATTCCGCCGCGCTGGCGGACGGTCTGCTGCGTTTCGCGGGCACCGAGTCCAATCCTGAGGATTACCCCGCGCTGCTGGCCGACCTGGACATGGTCGTCAAGGAGTTCGGCACGGTAGACCTGGGCGACCTGGACATAGCGGCGTTCCTGACGTCGCTGACGTCGTTGGCCCAAAGGCATGGCATCGAGGTGCCGGGCACGGTGACGACGGTCGGCAGGGCGTTGGTCACGTTGGAGGGCCTGCTGGATGAATTCATCCCCGACGTGAACATGATTCAGATCATCTCCGACCATATTGCCGGCAGCAAGTCGTTGGATCGAGCGGCGAAAGACGAGATCAAGGCGCTGGGCGTCGAGGGACATCAGGCATTGCACGGCCTGCTGTCCGCGGCGAGCGAGTCCAGGGTCGCGATGCGCATGCTCACCCGAGGCCAGCTGCGCATGAACATGGAGGTCGTTGGTTCCGAGGAACCGATGCGCCTGCTGTCGGACATGGTCAACCGTCTGACGATGGCGTTGATCGTCGTCGGCCTGTTCGTCGGATCGTCGATCGTGTACTACGCGGGCATGAAGCCGATCATCTTCGGCATACCGGTCGTGGGATTCATGGGATATGTGATAGCGTTCATCCTCTCCGCATGGATCGTGTTCGACATCTACTTCAAGGGACGCAGATCAAAGCGCCGGTAGTACTCGACGGAATGATTTGCGCCCCACGGTCCGGTCGGTCTTCAGGCCGGGCAGTTTTACGGGCCGGTCAGTTTTCCAGGAACAGCTGCGGTGCCTTCATGAAGTTGTTGGCGCAGTGTTCCCCGCAGAAGTAATAGGTCGTGCCGTCGTGCTCGCGCGTGATGGCGTCGTTGTTGACGGCGACGGTCATGCCGCACACAGGGTCGGTCGCGGTCTGCGTCGCGTCGTTCATGTCTGCGGAATGCATGTGGTTCATGTGCATGGGTTGCTCCTTGTTCGGCTGATGGTGATGGCCCTCATCGGTGTGATGGCCATCGGCACGGGGACGGTCTCCGGTGTCGAGAATGATGTTGCGCGCGCCGTGTTGGTCGGGTGCTCTCCTGTCGGCGTCTCTTCCGCCTGCGGCGGTGAAGGAGACGGTGTCGGGGCTCAGTGTGACGCGCCGCATGCGGTTCGCGTTCAGCACCAGGCAGACGGAGCTGAGCGCCATCGCCAGGCCTGCGATCATCGGGCTGAGCAGCCAGCCGGTGAAGGGGTACAGCACGCCGGCGGCGATGGGGATGCCGATGATGTTGTAGCCGAAGGCCCAGGCGAGATTCTCCCGGATGTTGCGCATCGTGGCTTGGGATAGGTTGAGGGTTTTCACCACGCCTCGCAGGTCGCCGCTCATGAGGGTCACGTCGGCGGATTGCATGGCGATGTCGGTTCCGGTGCCGATGGCTATGCCCACGTCTGCCTGCGCCAAGGCGGGGGCGTCGTTGATGCCGTCGCCCACCATGGCCACCAGTCCATTGGGGACGTCGGCGATGGCGGGGGCCACCGACGACTGTGCCGCGGCGGCGTCGCGCGATATCTGCAGCTGCCTTATCCAGTAGGCCTTGCCGTCGGGCCTGACCTGAGCGATCACCGTGTCGATGCCGACTTCCGCGGCGACGCGTTCGGCGACCTCCGCCTTGTCTCCCGACAGCATCACCGTGCGGATACCAGCGGCTCGAAGCGCTGCTATCGCCTCCTTGGAACCCGGCTTGACGCTGTCCTTCGTATAGCTCGGCTTGGCGTAGTCGGCGTCGTCATCGATGGCTCCGACGGTGATCGTCCCGGTCTTGTCGAACACGACGGTTCGGATGTCGCGGGCCTGCTCCAAGGCCCTGGCGGATGTGACCAGCACGCCATTCGTGGCGCCGAGGCCGGTCGCCGCGGTCACCGATAGCGGCGTGGCCAGTCCGAGCGCGCAAGGACACGCGATGATCAATACGCTGACCGCCGTCACCAGCGCATGGGCTAGTTTGGGTTGCGGCCCGAACGTTATCCATATGGCACCGGTCCACAATGCGGCGATAATCACCGCGGGGACGAACACGCGGGCGATCCTGTCGGCCAGACGCTGCACGGGCGCTTTGGTCGCCTGTGCGCGTGCGACCAAAGCGATGATCTGGGAGAGCACCGTGTCCTCGCCGGTGCGTGTGACCTTCATGACCACATTGCCCTGCTGCATGATGGTCGCCCCCGTCAGGGGCTCTCCGACGCCACGCCGGGCCAGAACGGATTCGCCGGTGATCATGGACTCGTCGACGCTGGCCTCGCCGGCCAACACGACGCCGTCCAGCGGTATGCGCTCGCCGGCGCGGATCACCAGCAGATCGCCGGTCTTCACGCGGTCGATGTCGATGTCTTGGGATTGGGCAGGGTCGAGCCATCCGTCGCCGGATGCCTTGCCGGCGGCCAGATCCTTGGCCAGTGGCGTTCCGACATCGAGGATGTGGGCGACACGTGGGCGCAGCTTGATCAGTGATTGCACGGCCTTTCCGGTGCCCTCACGGGCTTTCGCCTCCAACAGGCGTCCGACCAGAACGAGCGTGATCACTACGCCGACCGACTCGAAGTAGGGCTCTCTCGACCCCTCGGGCATCAGCTCCGAGACGAAGCACAAGGCAATGCTGTACAGGTATGCGGCGGTGGTCCCCAATGCCACCAACGAGTTCATATCCGGAGAACGATGCCACAGTGCCGGCCATCCGACGCGGTGGATCGGCGCCCCGCAGTAGAACATGACCGGGGTGATGAGTATGGCCTGCAGCCAAGGGTTCATCAGCCATGAAGGAACGAGCGAGTGACTGACGAGCATGAGCATCATGGGGACGAACACCGGGAGCGTGAGAACGGTGCCGATGGCCACCAGCATGCCGGTATGGCGAATCTCCTGACGGCGTTCCTCCGCCTCCTGCCGCTCGGCCAGCAGCGCATCCGCGGCGGACATCCTGGGCGTGCCGGCCGGTATGGCGGTCCCGGTCGATGCAGTGCCGTCGTCCGGTTTTGTGGCGGAGTCCGTCTCCCCCTCGACGCGAAGCAACCCATGCACCATGTTCATGCCGCATGCAAAGGGGTAGTCGCCGGCCGGCAGCGGCGGAAGCGACATCTCGGTGGTCTCGTTGCCCGGCAGCATCGTGTCCGTTCCGAGATCGGGGAACACGACATGCGACGTGCATTCGCCGGTCTCCTTCCGATCGAACCTCAGCGTGATCGGAATGCCGGCTTGCATCGTGACGATATCGGGGGAGTACCCACCCCTGACCGTGATGGTCGCCTGTTGAACGCCGTCATGCAGCGTCGCCCGGGCGCCTCCCCTTCTGGGCGCGAAGAAGAATCGCAGGATGCACCATGTCAGCACGGCGGCTATCACCAGTGCCGCCACACCGAGGAAGATGTCGAATTCCATCGCCGCTCCTTTCCCCTCTCTATCATAATCTCGGATATTAACTATACCCTATACCCCTAGAGGGTATATAATGCGTGTTGTCAGGAATATTCGCGCTGGGCGGAAGGCTGGTTATGCAGGGTTACGACGGAGACAAGGCGAAGATCCTCGCGCGGCTGCGGCGTGTCGAGGGGCAGGTCCATGCGGTCGCGCAGATGGTGGAGGATGATGTATATTGCATCGATGTGCTGACCCAGATCTCCGCCGCGACTTCGGCATTGAAGGCCGTGTCGGTGATGCTGGTTGACGACCATCTGAACCATTGCGTGCGGCAGGCGGCGGCCGAGGGCGGCGAGGTGGCCGACGAAAAACTGTCGGAGGTCGAGAAGGTGATTTCCCGACTGGTTCGCTCATAAGTGCGGCACTCGCTCGTCCGCGGGATGATGTGTAATAATACACATGTTCGATGAAGTGCTTGATGTGGTGATCGTTGCGGTGGTGGCGTTGTTGGGTCTGGCCGCCGGATTCGCGCTGGGCAAAATGCGTGGCCAAGCCTCCGCCCGCATGGCGAAGGCCTCCGAGGTGGACGCGCTGAGGGGATCCTGCGAGGCCATGAAGGACGACAATGCGCGGCTTGCCGCCCAAGTGGCTCAGGCCAAGGCCCAGTCCGAGGGACTTCTGCAGCAATTGTCGTTCGCGAAGTCCCAGCTTGCTCAGGCGCAGCAGGCGGAACAGGTGCGGGTGCAACGTGAGCGCGAGCGGGCCGAGGTCGATGGGCTGCGGCGCCGGGAAGAGCAGGAAAAAGCACTGACAGAGCAGGGCAAGGTGCTGTCGGCGTTGGCTCCTTTGCAGAAGAATCTCGATGAGCTGCAGCAGAAGGTCTCGAACATCGAGGAGGGGCGCAAACACGAGATGGGCGTGCTGGGTGAGCAGCTCAAAGGGCTGGGTGAGCAGCAGGCGAGGCTCGACCGTGAGACGAGCTCGCTCTCGGCGGCATTGCGCAACAACAAGGTCCGCGGCGCTTGGGGAGAGGCGCAACTGCGCAACATTGTGGAGTCCGCCGGTTTGCTGGAGCACGTCGACTTCGATACGCAGGTGGTGATGACCGGCGTCGACGGTAAGACGCTCCGGCCTGACATGATCGTCCATCTGCCGGGAGGCAAGACGATTCCCATCGACGCGAAGGTGCCGTATGCCGATTATCAGCGGGCCTGCATGATTCCGGAAACCGCGGGGCCTGAGGATCTGGAACGGCGTGACGAGCTGCTGCGGTCGCATGCGAAAGCTTTGCGTGAACACGTCAGGGCATTGGGTGATAAGGCGTATTGGAGTGCATGCGACACGGCCCCTGATTTCGTGATCGCGTTCATTCCCAACGAGGCGTTGCTGCAGGCTGCAATGGAGGCCGATCCGACATTGATGGATGACGCCTTCGCCCGCAAGGTCGCATTGACCTCGCCGGTCACCCTGTGGGCCGTGCTGAAATCCGTCGCATACGCTTGGCAGCAGCAGAGCCTCACCGATGACGCCAAGACCCTGTTCGACCTGTCGAGGGAACTGTACGAGCGTTTCGCCGTACTGGGGGAGCGTGCGAACAAACTCGGTACCGCGCTCACCCGCACCGTGACGGCGTACAACCAATTCGCATCATCGTTGGAATCCCGCGTGCTGGTCACCGCGCGCAAACTGCAGAAGCTCGATCAGGCCACGGTCATCGGGTCGGTGAACATCATCGATCCGGACAAATCCGATGTCCGTGAAATCACCGCCCCGGAAACCACCTCCGAATAAAACCAACGCAAGAGCATCCAAAGGAATACCAGCATGACTCGGCCCCCGCCAGCGAGGCAAATACGCAACCGCGCGGATATGCATGGCCATTGCCGGCGGTGACTTGACGGCACGCAACGATATCCTGAGAACCATGAATGAAGAGCAAGGATTCCGCAAGACCGGGACGACCGGAACCGCTGTGGGTACGAACAACATTCCTTCCGACGCATCGCCGAGTCAGACGGATGACTTCTCCATGCTGGAGCCGCGCGAACAGCTCCGACGGCTGATTGCCGCGGAAATGGAAGGCAAGCCGTTCTGCGAGCTCGCCGGCGTCACCTTCGACCATCGCGGGGCGGCTATCGTCGGTCACATTCTTCTGGACGCGCTTGAGGAGAACGGCTATTCCATCGATGATTTCGACGCCGTCGGTGCGTTGACCGCCGCGGCCGTTCCACTGGTCGGCGCGATGATTCAGGCGGCGGCATCGCGCGGTGAAGACCTCGACGGATTCGTCATGGACTTCGTATACCCGTCCATCAAAGGCCCGTCCATCAAGGGCAAGCGCGTGGTATTGCTGGATTCATGGCTCTCGGAGAAATCCTATGTGCAGACCTCGTCGCTAGTGACGCTGCGCAACGGCAATGAGCTGAGCCTCGATTTCGGCGTGGTGGAGCATGAAGGCGCGAAAGTGGTTGCCATCGCATCGCTGATCGGCGGCGTCGACATGACCGAACCCGTCATCGAGGTCGTCAACCCCGTGAGCGGTGAACGGCAGGAGCTGCCATTCATCGAAATCTACCACGAATCCGAACTGCGATAGCCATGCACAAGCCCAACCCCATCTCTCTGGCGGCAAAGGCTTCGGGGGAGCCGGAATTTCGTGAAGTCGGCGTAGGACCATGGACGCAGGAGCACCCCGGTGAGCCACGCCCGGATGACCCTAAATCGCCGAACTACGATCGACGCTACGATACGACGCTGCTGGATGAAGGCGATCGTCGCAACGTGCTCGACCGTTACCGGTACTGGACCGTGAACGCCATTCGCGACGATCTGGACGCGGCCGGTCGCCACGGCTTCGAAGTCGCCATCGAAAACTGGACGCACGATTTCAACATCGGTTCCATGGTGCGCACGGCGAATGCGTTCACCGCGAATCGCGTGCACATCGTTGGCCCGCACAAATGGAACCGCAAGGGCTCGCTGATGACCGAGCTGTACCAGCACGTTGAGTATCATCCCAGCATCGACGAACTCGTCACCTGCTGGAAGCTGCGCATCGCGGGAGAAATTGCCGCCGCCCAGGCACAGGCCGCCGCCGCGGCGATGCACGCGCATCAGGCTCACTCCGATGCGAGTGCGCTTCTCTCGGACGATGACGAATCCAACGGATCCCCCCGATTCGCGTCCGCAACGGATCATTCGGGCTATGATGCGGTCGCGCGGGCCGACGCTCGCATCAGGACGCTGGAATCGTCCCGCATCATCGCATTGGATATCATTCCCGGTGCCGTACCGATGGAAACCTACCGTTTTCCGGAACGGTGTCTGATGCTGTTTGGCGCGGAAGGCCCCGGATTGTCGAACAAAGCTCTCGAACTCGCTGATGACGTGGTATACATCTCGCAATTCGGTTCCGTGCGGTCCATCAACGCCGGCGCCGCAGCCGCAGTGGCCATGCACAGCTGGATTGCGCAGCACGGGTGACGCGGGTGTGTATGCTCGAATCATGATAACGATAGAGGCCTTACCAAACGCTTCGGGCGTAAGACCGTGCTTGATAATGCCAGTTTCACCGCCGAAGACGACAAGGTGACCGGTTTCCTTGGGTCGAACGGCGCCGGGAAGTCCACGACGATGCGGGCCGCCCTCGGCTTGGCCACCCCCAATGCGGGCCGTGCGCTGGTTGACGGAGTGCCGTTCGTCAAGACACCATCGCCGATGACCGCCGTAGGAGCGGTTCTCGACGCCAAATCCGCGCATAAGGGTCGGTCCGCCTACACCCATCTGCGTGGCCTCGCCCTTACCAACGGCATACCGCGATCCCGCGTCGATGAGGTCATCGAATTCACCGGCCTTGCGAGCGTGGAAAAGCGCAATGCAGGAGCGTTCTCGCCGGGCAGGGCCGTGCGGTGCTGTTGAGTTCGCGCCTGATGAGCGAGGTCGCATTGACCGCTGACGATCTCGTCATCATCGGTCGCGGCCGCATTCTGGAGACCACGACGGTCGCGGCGTTCGTCGCAGAGCATTCCACCCATTCGATCCGTGTCGCGACGCCGGAACCCGACAAACTGCACGCGGTGTTCGAAACCGCGCCGCAGGTCACCGTCCGCGAGGTGCCCCGCAATGCCAACGACCCGCAGCAAGGCCGGGTGTTCCGCATTGAAGGTGCCGCATTGGAGCCGACTGCGCGGGCGTTCGCGCAGGCGCAGTACGAGACCCGCGCGATACCGGGGCAGGTGCCGGCCCAATACGGCGAGCCTGCCGCAACCTACACTCAGCCGAACACGCAGGAGGTGCCGCGATGGCGCAGCCTCATATCCCGCCGTAGCCTCAGCCCGTGCCGTCGCTCGGCGTGGCGAGACTGGTGTTCCTCAGCCACGAGGTCACGCCGCTGGCTGCCGACGAGTGGAGGATTCCATTGATCGGCCTGCTGGTGTTCAAGAAATCCGACATCAAATGACACCCATTCGGCCATATCGTCGCGCGCTCGGGCACAGCCGCGCGATATGGCCGCTGCCGCAGGGCCGCCGGACACCGCGCAACATCGTGAGAATGTAATGGTGCGTGTCACATACGGCTCATATAGTTAAGGCCATGCCTACATTCACACGTGAAGAAATCGAGCACCTGGGCGATCTCGCCCGTATCGCGCTCACCGATGAGGAGATCACCCGTCTGCAGGGTGAGCTGAACGTCATCGCGGATTCCATCAACAAGGTGCAGGAGGTCGCCGGCGATGACGTGCCGCCGACCGCCAACCCCGTCCCGCTGGAGGCGTACCTGCGCCCCGACGTCGCCGAAACGCCGCTGACGCAGGAAGAGGCGCTTGCCGGAGGCCCGAAGACCGAAGCCGGCATGTTCGTCGCGCCGCGCATTCTGGGAAGTGAGGAGTGACGATGAGCGACACCACTGAACTCGTCAAGCTGTCCGCGGCCGAAATGGCCGCCAAGGTCAAGGCCGGTGAGGTCTCCAGCCGCGAACTGGTCGAGGCCCACCTCGCCGTCATCGACGCCGCCGAACCGTCCATCAAGGCGTTCCTGAAGGTCTCCGCCGATCAGGCGCTCGACCAGGCCGACGCCTTCGACGCCAAGAGCGCCGACGACAAGGCCGCGCTGCCCGAACTGGCCGGCGTGCCGATTGCCATCAAGGATATGATCGTCACCAAGGGCATCGAGACCACCGCCGCCTCGAAGATCCTCGAAGGCTGGGTGCCGCCGTACGACGCCACCGTCATCGAGAAGCTCAAGGCCGCCGGCATGCCGCTGCTCGGCAAGACCAACCTCGACGAATTCGCGCAGGGCTCCTCGACCGAGCACTCCGCCTACCAGACCACGCACAACCCGTGGGACACCGAGCGTGTGCCCGGTGGCTCCGGTGGTGGCTCCGCTTCCGCGGTCGCGGCATTCGAAGCCCCGATCGCCCTCGGCACCGACACCGGTGGCTCGATCCGCCAGCCCGGCGCCCTGACCGGCACCGTGGGCGTCAAGCCCACCTACGGCGGCGTGAGCCGTTTCGGCGCCATCGCCATGGCCTCCTCGCTCGACCAGATCGGCCCGGTCTCCCGCACCGTGCTCGACTCCGCGCTGCTGCAGGAGATCATCGGCGGTCACGACAAGCGTGATTCGACGTCGATTCCCGAAGGCCCGCGTCCGATGGCCGCTGCGGCCCGCGAGGGCCTCAAGCGCGACCTTAAGGGACTCAAGGTCGGCCTGATCAAGGAACTCGGCGGCGACGGCTACCAGCCCGGCGTCGAGGCCCGCTTCAACGAGGCCGTCAAGAAGCTCGAAGAGATGGGCGCCGAGGTCGTCGAGGTCTCCTGCCCGCACTTCGAGTACTCGCTGGGCGCGTACTACATCATCATGCCGTCCGAGGTCAGCTCCAACCTGGCCCGCTACGACGGCATGCGCTACGGCCTGCGCGTGATGCCGCCGACCGGTGTACCGCAGACCGCCGCCAACATGATGGCCTACACCCGTGAAACCGGCTTCGGCGACGAGGTCAAGCGCCGCATCATCCTCGGCACCTACGCGCTGTCCGCCGGCTACTACGACGCCTGGTACGGTTCCGCGCAGAAGGTGCGCACGCTCATCATCCAGGACTTCCACAACGCCTTCGAGAAGGCCGACGTGCTGGTCTCCCCGACCAGCCCGTCCACCGCGTTCAAGTTCGGCGAGAAGATGAACGACCCGCTGGCCATGTACATGAACGACATCGCCACGATTCCGGCGAACCTCGCCGGTGTCCCGGCCATGTCGATTCCGGCCGGCCTGTCCGACGACGGCCTGCCTGTCGGATTCCAGTTCATCGCTCCGCAGCAGCGCGACGAGGTCATGTACAAGCCCGCCGCCGCGCTCGAAGCCGCACTTGAGGAAAGCTGGGGCGGCCCGATCTGGCAGTCCCTGAAGACCCCGTGGTTCGACGGCCTGAACAAGTGACGCATCGGAAGGAAAACAAACATCATGGCTGAAAAACTGATGAAGTACGCCGATGCCACCAAGAAATACGACGTGGTCTTCGGTCTGGAAACGCACGTGGAGCTGTCCACGAACACCAAGCTGTTCTGCCCGGCCCACATCGAGTTCGGCGGCGAGCCGAACACGCAGCTGACCCCGGTCTCCCTCGGTCTGCCCGGCTCCCTGCCGGTCATCAACAAGACCGCGGTCGACTACGCGATCAAGCTGGGTCTGGCCCTGCACTGCGAGATCGCAGAGTGGAGCCAGTTCGCCCGCAAGAACTACTTCTACCCGGACATGCCGCGCGACTACCAGATCTCGCAGTACGACAAGCCCACCAACGGCAACGGCTACCTGGATGTCGAGCTTGAGGACGGCACCGTGTTCCGCGTGCCGATCGAGCGCGCCCACATCGAGGACGACGCCGGTAAGAACACCCACGTGGGCGGTGCCGACGGCCGCATCGAAGGCGCCGACCATTCGCTGGTCGACTACAACCGTGCCGGCGTGCCGCTGATCGAGATCGTCACCAAGCCGATCGAGGGTGCGGGCGACCGCGCTCCGGAGATCGCCGGCGCTTACATGCGCGCTATCCGCGACATCGTGCGTGCGCTGAACATCAGCCACGCCCGCATGGAGCAGGGCAACATGCGCGCCGACGTGAACGTCTCGTTGCGCCCCTCCGCCGACGCCCCGTACGGCACCCGTTCGGAGACCAAGAACGTGAACTCGTTCCGTGGCATCGAGAAAACCATCCAGTACGAGATCCGCCGTCAGGCGGCGCGTCTGGACGACGGCAAGGAGATCCTGCAGGAGACCCGCCACTGGGATGAGGCCACGCAGACCACCGCCGGCGGCCGTCTCAAGTCCGACGCCGACGACTACCGCTACTTCCCGGATCCCGACCTCGTCATGCTCCACATCACCAAGGAGCACATCGAGGAGATGAAGGCCCAGATGCCGGAGATGCCGCGCGAGCGCCGCAACCGTCTCAAGGCCGAATGGGGCCTGAGCGACCTGCAGATGCGCGACATCCTCAACGCCGACGCGCTCGACCTGATCGAGGAGACCGTCAAGGCCGGCGCCAAGGCCGCCGGTGCCCGCAAGTGGTGGCTGGGCGAGCTGAGCCGCGAGGCCAACGCCAAGGGCGTCTCGCTCGAAGAGCTGCCAATCACCCCGGCCGACGTCGCCGAGGTCGAGAAGCTCATCGCCGACGGCAAGCTCAACGACAAGCTCGCCAAGCAGACCGTCGAAGGCGTGCTCAAGGGCGAAGGCACCCCGGATGAGGTCGTCAGGAAGCACGGCTACAAGATCGTCGAGGACAACGGCGCCATCGAGGCGGCCGTCGACGCGGCGTTCGAGGCCAACCCGGATGTCGTCGAGAAGCTCAAGAGCGGCAACATGAAGCCGATGGGTGTCATCATCGGAGCCGTGATGAAGGCCACGCGCGGCCAGGCCGACGCGAAGGCTGTCACCAAGGTCGTGATGGGCAAGATCAAGGGCTGACGCCCCACGGGTTCGCCGGAATCCCGAGACCCTGAAATTCCGGTTTGAAGAACGGCTCTTGGCCGCGGTGCTGAACCGCGTGTCGAGGGCCGTTCGTCATGCCGCAGGCGCTCCCACGGCCGGCAGACACGTGGGCAACTCCTTCACAGCAAACGGTCAGTCGGGTAGGATATCTTCTGTACCGACTTCTACCAGCGTCAGTTGAGGAATAACGAATGTCTGAAAATGCCGCATTACCGCTCGATCAGGACGTATCCCGTGAGCTGCCCTCGCAGATCACCATACCGCCGATCAAGGGGGAGATGGTGCACCTGCGCCCGGCCAGCGTCGACGACCTGCCGCGCATGGATGAGCTGGACGCCTACTATGGCGCCTCCAAGATCACCGGCAAGGACGCTCAGGCGGAACGCGCCGTCGTACACACGTGGGTGAGACGCTCGGTGGCGTGGGCGAACGGGCAGAAGCCCGACGAGTCGGGCGTAGGCGATCCGGAGTCCCGCCGCACCATCGCATGGGCGGTACTGACCGACGCCGACCATGACGAGGACGGCGAAATCGACGCGCAGTCGACAGACAACGTCATCGGCATGATTTTCCTGATCGACATCGATGGCTGGTCGCGCTCCGCCCGCATTCAGGTGGTGCTGGGCCGTGACTACCGCGGGCGCGGCTACTCGCGCGACCTGATGCCGCGAGTCATGACGTACGGTTTCGCGCCAGAACCGGCCGGCCTGGGCATGCACCGCATCTGGGTGGCGGTGCCCGAGCAGAACTCGCGTTCGTGCTCCGTCTACCAGTCGCTCGGCTTCGAGCCGTCCGGCGCCTCGCGCGACGCTCTGTGGGATGCGGAGAACAACAAATACCAGGATCTGATTGTCATGGACACGCTGGTGGACGAGTATGATCCCATCCGCTCTCTCGACGCGTTCGGCATGCACGTGATTGAGGACAATCCCGGTGTGCAGGAGGCGATGAGCGCCCGTGAGCACTCGATCGCCATCAGGAAGAACATCGCCGCGCAGGCCGAGCCCGCGCCGGAGCCCGCCGCGGTCGAGGAGAGTGCGGATGCCGAACAGGCGCCCCGAATCGAGAAAGTCGCCGCAGCCCGAGTGCCGGAAGCGCACAATGACGATGAATTGGCCGCGCCGGGCGAGGAAAGCACCTGGCCGTATGGGCAGGGCGAACGCAAACCTTCGAAGGAAGCTTGGTGGCGTATCCTCGGACGTGGCCGTAAACGTGATATGGAGGATGACGAATGAGTGCCGAGGATCTTGACAATTACGAAACCGACGCGGAACTCGCCCTGTACAAGGAGTATCGCGACGTCATCAAGCTGTTCACCTACGTGGTGGAGACCGAACGGCGTTTTTATCTGGCGAACAAGGTCGATTTCAATGTGCGTTCCGCCGGTCAGGACGTGTATTTCGACGTGCAGCTCACCGACGCATGGGTGTGGGATGTGTACCGGTCGTCGCGTTTCGTCAAGAACGTGCGCATCGTCACGTTCAAGGACGTGAATGTCGAGGAAGTGCAGAAAACCGATATCGACATCCCCGACGATATGAATTGAGGCGCTGACGGTCGGACCGGCTGATTGCAGGCCGACTGCGGTCGGCCGTCCGCCGTCATTTGCCGGTGCCGTGTGCGCCCCAAACCGGCACGTCGCCGTTTCCCGCTCTCGTTTTCGTTGCGATACGCGGCTTCTCGTGTATGGCGACGGAAGGTTTTTGTAAGCAAAACAACAAAATCGGCGTGCGTTTCCAGCGGTTCATATATACTGTCTCTGATTCAGCGATAAGGAGACCTCACGTGACGCAGAAGCAATCCGTGGTGATCATCGGCGGCGGCCCGGCTGGCCTGACCGCAGCATGGGAGTTCGTCAACAACGGCGGCTCCGACACATACGATGTGACCGTACTCGAAGAAACGCAGGAGTTCGGCGGCATTTCGCGTACCGTCAAGCACAACGGCAACCGCATGGATATCGGCGGTCACCGCTTCTTCTCCAAGGACGACCGGATCATGGACTGGTGGAAGGACGTGCTGCCGCTGCAGGGCGCCCCCAGCTATGACGACAAGAAACTCGGTCGTGAGCACGACATGGAGCCGGGCGGTCCCGACCCCGAAACCACCGACCAGGTGATGCTCAAGCGCCACCGCGTCTCCCGCATCTACTGGAACCGCCGGTTCTTCGACTACCCGATCTCCCTGTCCGCCAACACCTTCAAGGCGATGGGCTTCAAGCTCACCATGGTCGCGGGTTTCAGCTACCTCAAGTCCATGTTCCATAAGCTGCCGGAGACCAGTCTGGAGAACTTCTACATCAACCGGTTCGGCCGCAAGCTCTACTCCATGTTCTTCGAGGGCTACACCGAGAAGCTGTGGGGGCGTCATCCCTCGCAGATCTCCGCCGATTGGGGTGCCCAGCGCGTCAAGGGCCTCAGCATCCTCGGCGTTCTCAAGAACGCCTTCCGCAAGCTCAGCCCCAAGAAGCGCAAGGGTGAGGTCGAAACGTCGCTCATCGAGGAGTTCTGGTACCCCAAGCTCGGCCCCGGCCAGCTCTGGGAGACCGTGGAACGCCGGTGCGTCGACGCCGGTGCCACCGTCATCACCGATGCCAAGGTCGTCGAGATTCGTCAGGCACAGGGCCGTATCGAATCCGTGGTCTACGAGTCCTCGGACGGCAAGCGCACCGAACTGCACGCCGACCAGTTCATCTCGTCCATGCCCGTCAAGGACCTCGTCAACGCCATCGACGCGGCGTCTCATGACGATGACGCCGAAGCGTCTTCGGCGCCTGTCCCGCAGGACATGACCCACATCGCCAACGGCCTGCCCTACCGTGATTTCGTCACCGTCGGACTGCTCGTCAAGCACATGCGCCTCAAGAACACCACCGACATCCCCACGCTCGGCAACCCGCCCATCGTGCCCGATTGCTGGATCTACGTGCAGGATCCCGGTTACAAGGTCGGTCGTCTCCAGATCTTCAACAACTGGAGCCCCTACCTTGTCAAGGATGTCGACGATACCGTCTGGATCGGCCTCGAATACTTCTGCAACGAGGGTGACGATTTCTGGAACATGACCGACGCCGAGGCCACCAAGTTCGCCATTTCCGAACTGACCCGCATGCGTGTCATCAACGGCCCGCAGGATGTCCTCGACTCCCATCGCGAACGTGTCAAAAAGGCGTATCCCGCCTACTTCGACACCTATGCCCAGATGTCCGAACTCGTCGAATACCTCGACTCCTTCGGCAACCTTTACTGCGTCGGCCGCAACGGCCAGCACCGCTACAACAACATGGACCACTCCATGGCCACCGCCATCGAGGCCGTCGCCAACATCAAGTCCGGCAAGACCTCGAAGCAGAACGTGTGGTCCGTGAACACGGATAAGTCCTACCACGAACAAAAGTAACCCACACCAGATATCGCCCCCGCCAGCGGGGGCATTTGTTTATGTCTGCGACTCGGCGTCCGTTTTTGCATTGGTCTCCAGCCCGTTATACAGTATGGAAAGTCCGAAACGCATGGAGTGCGTCGGACGTTCAAAGCGGCAAGACCGCAATCATTCTTAGTGCAGGGACCGGTGCAATACGGTCTGCTAAGGAAAGGCAAACGAGTGGCAACTAGCCAGAATCTTGAAGGTATGAAGCTGATCGAGCTCAAGGAGCTCGCCAAGCAAATGGGTCTGCGCGGTACGTCGACGATGCGCAAGCCGGAATTGGTCGCCACCCTGCAGGCTGCACGATCAGGCGGCGAGGCGCCGGCGGGCGTTACCGTGCGACCGGTAAAGGGCGCCGCAAGCAAGCCGACCCAGCAGACGCAGCCCGCTGCACAGGCCGCGCAGACTCCGGAACAGGCTCCCAAGGCGGAGCCCAAGGGAAGTGCACCGGTGTCAGCGGCGGATGATGCGGTGGCCGGACTGGTCGCGTCTCTGCCCGAGCCCGATGCAGCCTCGACCCGCACGCCGCGTATCTCCCGCCAGAAGGCCGCCGAATCCGACAGCAAGGACGACCGCGCCGCGGCTCCTCGCCGTCGCACCCGCGACGATGCAAAGGCGGGCCAGGTGGCTGCCGATCTGTTTGATGAACTTGACATCGCGCCGGCGGACGATCAGCCGCGTCATCGCGATGATGCGGCTGATTCCGGCATGATGCGTCGTCGTCGCCGTACCATCGAACCGCGCGAGCGCGACCAGCAGAACGACACCGTCCGCGACCTCGACGATATTCTCGCCACGCTTCCGGTGCAGAACGCCAATGCGGACGCCGCCCGCGGCACCCGTGGTGACCGTGATAATCGAGATGACGACGAGCGCGAATTCACCCGCCGCAACCGTAGCGACCGCGCTGACCGTTCCGACCGCGGCGACCGCGGCGGCGATCGCAATGACCGTGGCGACCGCGGTAACGACCGCAACAACGACCGTCGCCAGCGCCGCATGCGCGGCCGCGACCGTGGCGGCCGCGACTACGATGATCGCGACACCCGCGAAGTGCGCATCTCCGACCATCAGGACAACGGCGGCGACGATCTCGTGCCGGTCGCCGGCATCGTCGACGTGCTCGACTCCTACGCCTTCGTGCGCACTTCCGGCTACCTGCCCGGCCCGAACGACGTGTACATCTCGATGGGTCAGGTCAAGAAGTACGGCCTGCGCAAGGGCGACGCCGTGACCGGATCCATCCGCGCGCCGCGCGAGGGCGACCGCCGCAACCAGCGCCAGAAGTTCGTGCCGCTGCAGTCCGTCGACACCATCAACGGCATGAGCGTCGAAGAGGCGGCCAACCGCCCGCAGTTCGCCAAGCTCACCCCGCTGTACCCGCAGGAGCGCCTCAAGCAGGAGACCACGCCGAACAAGCTCACCGGCCGCATCATGGACATCGTTTCCCCGATCGGCAAGGGCCAGCGCGGCCTGATCGTCTCCCCGCCGAAGGCCGGCAAGACGATCACGCTGCAGAACATCGCCAACGCGATCACCACGAACAACCCCGAAGTGCACCTGATGGTCGTGCTGGTGGACGAACGCCCCGAAGAAGTCACCGACATGGAGCGCACCGTGGCCGGCGAGGTCATCTCCTCGACCTTCGACCGCCCGGCCTCCGACCACACCACCGTCGCCGAGCTCGCCATCGAGCGCGCCAAGCGACTCGTGGAGCTCGGTCAGGACGTGGTGGTGTTGCTTGACTCGATGACCCGTCTCGCCCGCGCCTACAACATCGCCGCGCCGGCCTCCGGCCGCATCCTGTCCGGTGGCGTGGACGCCCAGGCGCTCTACCCGCCGAAGAAGTTCTTCGGCGCCGCCCGCAACATCGAAAACGGCGGCTCGCTGACCATCATCTCCTCCGCGCTGGTGGAGACCGGCTCCAAGATGGACGAGGTGATCTTCGAGGAGTTCAAGGGCACCGGCAACATGGAACTGCGTCTGAGCCGCGAGCTGGCCGACAAGCGCCTGTTCCCGGCCATCGACGTGAACGCCTCCGGCACCCGCCGCGAAGAGCTCATCACCTCGCCGCAGGAACTGCCGATTATCTATCGTCTGCGCCGTCTGCTCGGCGGCATGGAGCCCGAGCAGGCATACCAGACGCTGGTGCCGCGCCTGAAGAAGACCGCGACGAACCGCGACTTCCTCTCCGCCATTATCCAGCAGAGCAACAGCAACCCGGTCAACGGCAACTGATCCGGCAGACGGCCTGAACGAGAGGAGCCCCCGCTTCGGCATTGAAGCGGGGGCTCCCGTCTATATCCGGCCTGCTTTCAGGCCATGATCTGCAGATGATGGTATCCGGGCGTATGGCGGCCCAGCGCGGGGTCGACGTGACGTTCGGCGAACACGCGCATCCGTCGCACGCCCTCGCGCAGCTCACGCCCGTCCCCGGCGTAGGAAAGCCTCACGAATCCGGCCCCCTCACTGCCGAAGGCCGTTCCCGGCACCACGGCGACGCGCTCCTCGTCCAGCAGCATACGGCTGAACCTGTCGCAATCCATGCCGCAGGCTCGCACGTCCACGAACGCGTAGAACGCGCCCTGCGGCTCGATCAGGCGCAGCGCGGTGCAGCCGTCGAGCTCGTCCAGCACGATCTGCCGCTTGGTGCGGTATTCCTCGCGCATGGCCGTGACATGCTCCTGCGGGCCGGTCAACGCGGCCACGGCGGCATATTGCGCCGTCGAGTTGACCGATGAGTGCATCAGCTCGGCGAGCTTGCTGGTCTGTTCAATCAGCGGCTCGGGGCCGAGCAGGTAGCCGATGCGCCAGCCGGTCATGGCGAAGGTCTTGGACAGGCTTTCGACGACGACCGTGCGCTCGTGCATGCCGTCGACGGCGGCGATGGAGGGCGCGATTGACGCGGAGCCGTCGAAGACGAACGGGTGATACACCTCGTCGGAGATCGCCCAGATGTCATGCCGGATGCAGACGTCGGCGATGCGCTCCAGCTCGGATAGCGGCGTGACGGCTCCGGACGGGTTGCCGGGGGAGTTGAGAAGAACGGCCTTCGTGCGCGGCGTGATTGCTGCTTCGATATCGTCGGCGTTCAGCCGCATCTGGTGTTCCGGTTTGAGCGCGACGGGCACCGGCACTCCGCCGCACATCAGGGCCTCCGCATCGTACGAGGTGAAGTACGGCGACGGAAGGATCACTTCGTCGCCGGCGTCAAGCAGCGCCTTCATCGCCAGGAACAGACCGATGGTCGCGCCGTCGACCGCCTGTATCTCGGTGTCGACGTCGTAGCGCAGCCCCTTCACCTTTTCGGAGTATGCCGCCACGGCCTCGCGGAACGGCTCGATGCCGAGCACGTTCGTGTATGTGGTGTGTCCTTCGCGGATCGATCGGCATGCGGCTTCCACGATATGCGGCGCCGCGGTGGCGCTGGGTTCGCCCACGCACAGCGAGATTGCGTCAGGCACGTGCTCGACCCGGTCGAATACGTCCCGGATGCCGGAACGGGGGACGCTGAGCGAGTGCTGCGAAAGTGCGGGCATGGACATGGTGTCACCTTTCAATCATGAACAAGAATATAAAATATACAGTAGTACATTGAAAAACAGTAATTATTACTATATATTTCGTAAATAACAGTAAGAAATCAATGGAATAACACTGGATTGACATCGCGATAAGCTGTCATCAGACAAGTTCGCGCCGGAACCGCTCCACATGCAGGTTGCGGCGAACCGTATGACCCGGGAGGACGTGATGGCACAGGCGAATACGCGCAATGACGAGGAACCGGACGCGGCATCGCGCAAGGTGGAGATCAGGCCGGAGGGCTCCGCCATGCTCGACGCCACGGACGAGTCCATCCTCGATGCGTTGGAGGAGGACGGGCGGGCCACGCTGGCTCAGCTGTCCCGGCTGTCCGGCCTGTCGGTGTCCGCGGTGCAGTCCCGCGTGCAGAAGCTGGAGAAGCGAGGAGTCATCAAGGGGTATCGCGCGGTGCTCGACTATGAGCTGCGCGGTCTGCCGATCAGCGCGTTCGTGTCCGTCACGCCGCTGGACTACTCGCAGGAGGCCGATATCCCCGGCAAGCTGCATGAGCTGGAAGGCGTGGTGTCCTGCTACTCCATAGCCGGCGCGCCCAGCTTCATGCTGGTGGTTCGCGTGTCGTCACCCAGCAAACTGGAAGAGCTGCTGAACCGCATCCATCGGACGGTGCCGGTCAGCACCGAAAGCACGGTGATCCTGCAGACGTATTTCTGACGGATGCCATTCGCCGTAGGCGTTAGACATCCCGGCCGGCATTGACCATATCGTTCCATCGTTGAGGAATAACCGACGGTCTGGGTTCGGCCCACGCGCTATGGTAGGCAGTATGAGTGAACCCGAGAACAGCGATTGGGCGAAGCCGTCATCCCGCGAGGTGGGAGGCGGCGGATCCGAAACCGTCATCGACGCCGACACCGCACGGCATGATCCGCAGACCGCGGTCACCGTGGCCAAGATCAAGGCGCTCAGGCAGTCCATCGACAATGTGGACACGGCCATCGTCTCCTTGCTCGCAGAGCGGTTCAAGTACACGTCCCAGGTGGGCGTACTCAAGGCGCGGGCCGGATTCGCGCCGGCGGATTACAAGCGCGAGGACTACCAGATCGAACGGCTGCACCGCATCGCCATCGACGCCGGGCTCGATCCCGACATCGCGGAAATGTACCGGGAATTCGTGGTGGCCGAGGCCAAGAAGCGGCATCAGCGCATCGCCGACGCGGGAGGGGATCCCGGCGTGCTCGACGTGTTCGCCTGATCGGCGGAGATTTGCCGCTCTGCCCGCATCGTCGGTGGCGTGCATATGCATGCCTGTATTCGGCATGCGGGCCGCGTGATGATGAATGAAAGGGGGAGCGACGATGGCGCATATGACCGGGGTGATGACGCGAAGCCTGGCGGCTGTCGCCACGCTGGCCCTGACTCTGGCCCCTTCGGCGGGCGGGCCGGTCACGGCCGGTGCCAATCCGGCCGAAGGAGATGCCGGGTATTCCAAGACGCAGAATGTCATGTCTCTCGCCAACTCGGACGGGGTTCCGGGACGCCTGTACGTCACCAACCAGTTCACGGTCTCCCGTGGCGGCGACATCGTCGACTACGTGGCCGGCAACAGCGGTGACGGTTCCATGCTCGCGGCGGAATACAAGGCTGTGGAAACCGGCAAGACCACACAGGAGCGGGTGAAGGCCGGGCAACGCGTGTTGCCGTGGTCGGTCAGCATCGCCTACGGCCTGAACGGCCCGCAGGTGAAGCCGTCCCAGATCGCCGGTGCCAGCGGACTGGTCGATATCCGTATCACCGTGGAGCCCAATGCGGCCGTGTCCAACGGCTACGCGGAGAACAGCATTCCCGTGGTGGCGTTCACCGTACCGTCTTCCGTCTCCGACGATATCACCGTCGGAGACGGCATGACGCTGACGACGCAAGGATCCGACATGCTTGTCAGCGGCGTCGGGGAGCCCGGCAAACGCACGGTGTTCGACTGCTATATGAACGCGAAGAACTTCTCGATGAGCCAACTGGCGTTCGTGACCGTGCAGGCCGATGACACGGCGTCGTTCGTCGACGAGGTCACGGCTGTCTCCGACCGTGCTGACGCACTGGTCAACACGCTGGTCGTCACCGGTTCCGCGTCGGACCGCAAACTAATCGAACAGCTGACCGCCATGCGCGATCGCGAGCAGAAGCTCGGCGAGAAGGCGATCAAGGAGAAAACCGCAGCGCACAAGACTGCGTTCTCGTCGTATATGGCGCATTACGTGGGGTCGTACACGACCCATCTGTCCGGCAGCATCGGCTCATCCACGCAGATGCAGGCGCTGATCGGCACAGCCGGCGAACTGACCGGCGACACCCCGATGGCGCAGGCGGTCACCGACCTCGCCAACGCGGTCAACGCGGTCAGTGCCGCGCATGAGCACGACGGCGCAGTACATGCCATAGACGACCTGATTCAGCGCATCCGTCAGCGCGGCACGTCGGGACTCGCCGATGAGATCAGCCAGACCAGGGCCCAGGAGTCCACCGAGGGCGCAACGGCGTACAAGGCCGGGCAGAGCCAGCTGTCCAACGCGATGATCCCCTATTCGATGGCCTACACCGACGTGTACACCAAGCATCTGAGCGAGCTGACCGGAGGCACGTCGGCGGGAGCCGCGCGGTATCAGCAACAGGCGATTGACGCCGCCAACGAGGAGTTCTCCACCAGCGCCGACCTTCAGGACGACAATCAGAAAGTGCAGTCGGCGATGGACGCCTTGGCGGCGGCATCCGAACATACGGGCGCGGCGAACGCATTGCAACAGATCAGCATACAGTTCGCCGGCGCACTGACCAGCACCGCCTCCACCGGCGATGCGCAAGGCGGCGATGCGGCTGCGGACCGGGTGCGTTACGGCTGGGCCGGTTCCGACACGACGTCGATGGCGGCGAAGGCCGAGCGCAAGCGGCTGGCCGCCGTCAGCAGGCAGGAGCGTGAGGAGGCCGAGCGCAAGGCGCAGGCGTTGGCCAGTGGCAAGACCGATGATGACTCGCAGTCAGGCATGAGTATCGGCGATGTGATGGGCAACGCCAGCGGCCTGGGCATGCTCGGCGGCGCCGTCAAGAGCGACGGCAAGGATGGCAACAAGGATAGCGGCGACGGCAAGGATGGCAACGCCAGCGGCAGCGGCTCGTCTTCGGCGGCGGGCACGGCATCCGGTTCGAAGTCGGCGTCGGTTCCGAAGTTCTCGCCGGTATACGGCATCGCCGGCATGAACCCCAGATCGCTGTTGCAGAGCACGTCGTCTGAGCTCATCGACGAGACAGTGGCGATTGGTGACGTCTCCGACATGCTGGTTCAGGCCGCGCAATCGTTGGCTGGCAGCGGCAGCGGCAGTGCGTCCGTCGACGGCAAACCGGTCGCGCGTCTCGCTGCCGCGTTGAGACGGTTGTCGTGCGACGGTGCCAACGCATACTCCGACCACTGCATCGCCGACGGGCGGCACAGTTACGACGTGCTATCCGACTGGAACCGGCATACCGAGGATCTGCGTCTGCTGATCATCATGCCAGCCGTGTGACGGGTGCGCGGCATACGGCGCACGGCACGCAGCCGGCATGCCGCCGTCACGATGCCGTGGATGCAAAACGGCCCCCTCGTGGATCCGAGGGGGCCGTTTCCGTTAGTGAGAAGCAGGTTACTTCTTGGCCTTCTTCGCCGGCGGCTCACCGAGCTCGCTGGCATCGATGACGACGGTATCGTCGCCCTCGCCTTCGGCCGCGGCCTCCTCGGCGTGCTTTTCGGCGAGATCGAACTTGCCGATCACGCGGCCGGCCTGCGCCACGTCGTCCAGAGCGGACTTGATGGCATCGATGCCGTCCTTGACGGCGGCCAGCGTCACCGACAGGATCGGGGTCTTCATCGAGACCTTGGCCTCGGACTTGATCTTGCGCAGCTGCTCGACGGCCTTGCCGGCCCAAGCCAGCGTCTCCGGGGAGGCACCGGTGGCTGCTGCGGCATAGATGTCGGCCTTCGGCCAAGCGGCGCGGTGCACGGACCCCTCGCCGGTGTGCATCCAGCTCCACACCTCTTCGGTGGCGAACGGCAGGTACGGGGCCAGCAGGCGCGCGAAGGCGTCCAGGCCTAGGCCCAGCGTCGTGCGCGCGGACTTCACGGCCGCGTCGCTCGGCACCTTGCCGTGTGCGTCGGCAGTGCCGTACGCGCGGTTCTTGACCAGTTCGATGTAGTCGTCGCAGAACTGCCAGAAGAAGCTCTCGATGACTTCCAGCGCCTTGGAATGCTCGTAGGCGTTCAGCGCGTCGGTGGCCTGGCGGATCACCAGCGCCAGCTTCGCCATCACGGCGCGGTCGAGCGGCTCGGTCACATCGGCCGGGTTCCAGACGGCGTCGGCCGTCTCGCCCACATGATGGTTCTCGTCCTCGCGACCGATGGCCAGCGCGAACTTCGAGGCGTTGAGCAGCTTGATCGCAAGACGGCGGCCGATCTTCATCTGGCCTTCGTCATACGTGGCGTCGAGGCCGAGACGGGCCGCGGCGGCCCAGTAGCGCACCGCGTCGGCGCCGAACTGCTCGATCGGCTTGTTCGGCACGACGACGTTGCCCTTGGACTTCGACATCTTCTTGTGGTCGGGGTCCAGGATCCAGCCCGACAGCGTGGCGTGCGCCCACGGCAGGCACTTGTTCTCCAGATGGGCGCGATCCACGGTCGAGAACAGCCAGGTGCGGATGATGTCCTGACCCTGCGGACGCAGATCCATCGGGAACGTGGCCTTGAACAGCGCCTTGGAAGCCTCGTCCGGCTCCTCCCAGCGGGTCACGATCTGCGGGGTGAGCGAGGACGTCGCCCACGTGTCCATGATGTCCGGCTCGGCGGTGAAGCCGCCGGGCACATCGCGCTGGGACTCGTCGTAGCCTTCCGGCACGTCATTGGTCGGGTCGATCGGCAGACGGTCCTCGCTCGGAGTGATCGGATGATCGTAATCCGGCTCACCGGAAGCCTTGACCGGGTACCACAGCGGGAACGGCACGCCGAAGAAGCGCTGGCGGGAGATCAGCCAGTCGCCGTTGAGGCCATGCACCCAGTTCTCGTAGCGCACGCGCATGAAATCGGGGTGGAAGTTGAGCTCCTTGCCGCGCTCGATCAGCTCGGCGTTCAGTTTGGCGTCGGTGCCGCCGTTCTTCAGGTACCACTGACGGGAGGTGACGATCTCCAGCGGCTTGTCGCCCTTCTCGTAGAAGTTCGTCATACGCTTGGTCGGGGTCGGCTCGCCGTCCAGGTCGCCGGCCTCGCGCAGCGCGTCGACGATGATCTTGCGGGCGGAGAACGTGGTCTTGCCGGCGGTCGCGGCGAACATCTCACGGCCGGCCGGGTCGGTGATCCAATCCGGGGTGTCCATGACGATGCGGCCGTTGCGCTGGATGATCGGGCGGGTCGGCAGCTTCAGGTCGCGCCACCACTCGACATCGGTCACGTCACCGAAGGTGCAGCACATCGCGATGCCGGCGCCCTTATCCATCTCGGCGGCCGGGTGCGCGAGAATCGGCACCTTGACCTTGAACAGCGGGGAGTACACGGACTGGCCGAAATACTGCTTGTAACGCTCGTCGTTCGGGTTCGCGATCAGCGAGGTGCAGGCCGCGAGCAGCTCGGGACGGGTGGTCTCGATGTAGATCGGCGTGCCGTCCTCGAAACGGAAGGCGACCTTGTGGTAGAAGCCGGGGTATTCGCGGCTTTCCAGCTCGGCCTGGGCCACGGCGGTCTGGAACGTCACGTCCCACAGGCCGGGCGCGTCCTGCTGATACGCCTCACCGCGCGCGAGGTTGCGCAGGAACGCCTTCTGCGCCACGCGCTGCGGATGCTCGCCGATGGTGTGGTAGGTCTGCGACCAGTCAATCGACAGGCCGAGGGAACGCCATAGCGCCTCGAACTGCTTCTCGTCCTGGGCGGTGAGCTTCTCGCACAGCTCGATGAAGTTCTTGCGCGAGACCGGCACCTGATCCTTGGCGTCGATCTTCTTGCCGTCGGTGCCCTCGAACGGCGGCTTGAAATCAGGATCGTACTTGAGCGACGTGTCCACGCGCACGCCGTAGTAGTTCTGCACGCGGCGCTCGGTGGGCAGGCCGTTGTCGTCCCAGCCCATCGGGTAGAACACGTCATAGCCTTGCATGCGCTTGAATCGCGCGATCACGTCGGTGTGCGTGTAGCTGAACACGTGGCCGACATGCAGATGGCCGGATACGGTGGGCGGCGGGGTGTCGATGGAATAGACGGCCTTGCGGTCGCGGGTTCCCTGGAACTTGTAGACTCCGTCCTCGTCCCATTCGCCGCGCCACTTGTCTTCGAGCCCGTCGACGCCGACCTTGTCGGGCAACGGGGTGAGGTGTGCCTTGATGATGCTGTTATCCTGCTCTTCGGTCATAAGCGACAGTCTAGAAAGCAATCGTGACAACAGCCGCGCGGCTGCGTCCGCCGGCGGGCGGGTCCGGGCGCATGGACCCGAATCAGTCCGTGGTGGTCATATCGGCGAGCGGCAGCTGCGTGTAGGTCATGTTGACGGGCACTCCGGTGATGTTGCTGCGGTACGCGCTGATCGGCTTGCGCGTGCAGATCCAGTCCACCGGCGAATCGTCGTCGAGCGTGCCGATGAACGACTGGAAGTTCTTCGCGTAGTCGTCGCCGCTGAAGGATTTCAGCGCCTTGCTCCACGCGTTCTGCGAGTCGGTGCTGACGAAGCCGATGTACGAGTTGCTGTCCATCAGGAGGTCCAGATCGTCCTCGCCGTCGGTCTCGTAGATCGTGAAGTCGTATTGGCGGTCCTGCGTCACGGTCTTGCTCCATGTGGCATCGTCGACCATCGACACGGACACGTCCGAATACGCGGGTTCGGCGTACATCGTCTGCTTGACCTGTTCGCCGATCTGGGAGCCGTATTCCTTCGGATAGACGAAGGTCAGCGGTCGTCTGGAGACGCGGAAACGGAAGTATTTGATCAGGTCGTTGCCCTTGCCGATGTCGTGGCCGAACGTCTCATCCGTCTTCTGATATCCGTCGTCGAGCGGTGACAGCGGCCCGGTCATGACCGTGCTGCCGCCCAGCGCCTCGGTCATCGCGTTCTTGTCGATGAGGTAGCGCACTGCCTGCCGGAACCGCTTGTCGGAAAGGATGGACTGCGTGTTGTTGCTGAAGGCGAGCACGACCTTGCGGTTGCTGACGCCCTGCTTCTTGACGATGCCGTCATCTTTCACCGCGTCGGCGGCGGACTGATCCAGCGCGATGGCCGCGTCGATCTGGCCGTTGTTCAGAGCCTTGGCCAGCTCCGTGGTGTCGGCCGCGAAGTTGACGGTGACGGTCTTGGCCTTGGACTTGCTACCCCAATAGTGGTCGTTGCGGCTCAGCGTCAGCTGCTTGCCGGATTGCCATTGGGAGACGGTGAACGGTCCGGACCCGCTGGCCTGCTTTGCGTAGTCGATGTTCTCACGCTGGTTGTAGACGATGCCGATGCGCGTGGTGAGCTTGGCGAGCAGCCGCGGGTCGGGTTCGCGAAGCCGCAGCACCAGCGTGCTGTTGCCGTCCGACTCCACGTTGGACAGCGCGGACAGTTCGTCGCTGCCGACATACTTCTTGGTGATGATCTGCTGCAGGGACCATACGGCGTCGGACGAGGTGATCGTGGTGCCGTCGGCGAACGTCGCGCCGCTGCGCAGGTTGAAGCGGTAGGTGGTGCCGTCTTCGGACACCTTCCACGAGGAGGCGAGCGACGGCTGGATCTTGTTGTTGTCATCGCGCTTCAGCAGCGTCTCATAGACGTTGCCGAGAAGGACGCGGTCGAGCGAATCGTCGTCGGTTGTCCGGATATCCAATGATTCCGGGGCGCCGGTGATGCCGACGCTCACCTTGACGCTTGATTGCAGGCCGCTGAAGGTGGGCAGCGTGTATCTGCGGTGCAGCAGGGACCAGCCCAGCCAGACGGCGCAGCCGAGCACCCCCGCGACGATGACAAAGATGATGGCGGACTTCGCCGAACTGCTGATGGAGGTATGCCGTGCGCTGTGCTGCATGGCTCCGAGTGTAATGCCCGGGGTAAACGGGTCGACGGGGGATCCCTGATGCGTGGGATACCGGCCGGGTCCGTCCGCTTGGTCTATATCAGTGAGCTCGGGCAGGTGTCATGAAGTGGGCACACCTCGCAATCGGGTTTGCGCGCGTGACAGGTGGCGCGTCCATGCAGAATCAGCCGGTGCGACAGGTCGGTCCACTGCGACGGCTCGAAATACGAGCAGATCTCCCGCTCGATATGCACCGGATCGGGACTGGACGAGTTCCAGTCGCCGCGCCAGCGCAGCCGTCCCGTCACGCGGATCACATGCGTATCGACGGGGAATCCGGGCACGCCGAACGCGTTGCTCAGCACCACGTTGGCCGTCTTGCGGCCGACGCCAGGCAACGTCACCAGCGAGTCCATCGTATCGGGGACCTCGCCATCGAAACGGTCACGCAGCACTGCGGCCAATCCCAGCAGATGCTTGGTCTTGGAACGGTAGAAGCCGAGCGGGTGGATGATGTCTTCGACGTCCTGCGGATTCGCTGCGGCCAGGGATGCGGCATCGGGGAAACGCGAGAACAGCTCGGGCGTGACGGTGTTCACCCGCTTGTCGGTCGTCTGGGCGCTGAGCACGGTGGCTATCAGCAATTGCAGGGGAGAAGTGAAATCCAAGGCGCATTTCGGGTGCGGGAACGCCTCGACGAGCAATGCGTACTCCTCGTGCATCCGCTGGATGCGTGCCCGTTTGGATTCGCGTGGCATGATGCGCCGGTCTTACTGGGCGTTGGCGTCAGTGTCGTCGGAAGCCGTCGGAGCCGCGAGTGACTTGTCTCCCTCGCCCTCGGGCGGGTCGAAACGGTAGCCGACGTTGCGCACGGTACCGATCAGATGTTCGTATTCGCCGCCCAGCTTGGCGCGCAGGCGACGGATGTGCACGTCGACGGTACGGGTGCCGCCGTAATAGTCGTATCCCCACACCTCCTGCAGGAGCTGCGCGCGCGTGAACACACGGCCGGGATGCTGCACCAGATACTTCAGCAGTTCGAATTCCTTGTACGCCAGATCGATGGGCCTGCCGTGCAGCGATGCCGTGTAGCCGTTGGTATCCACCACGAGATCGCCGGAACGGATCTGGCCATCCTCGGTGCGCTCCGAATCGTCCGTGGTGCTGGCGCCTGTGATCGGCGCATTGCCGCGTTCCGACACCAGTCGCAGGCGCCCCTCCACCTCGGCGGGTGAAGCGGAGGCCACCACCACATCGGCGATGCCCCACTGCGAGTTGACGACGGTGAACCCGCCCTCGGTGAGGATCAGCACGATCGGCGTGGCCAGGCCGGAAGCGTGAATCAGCCGGCACAGCGTCTTCGCCGTGGCGAGGTCATCCCGGGCGTCGAGGAAGAGCACGGTGTTCTCCGGCATCTTCACCAGGCTTGCGGCGTCCATCGGCAGCACGCGCACGCGGTGGGACAGCAGTGCAAGTGAGGGAAGCACGGTGGCAGGGTCGTCCGCGAATGTCATCAGCGTCAAATCAGTCAACCGCTTCCCCTTTCCTGAATATGGATAACCGTAGTACCCATATGGTTAGTGGTCATATTGTAGGCGCATAATGTGGACAGCCGACGCTAGGCTAGAGTTAGTGGAATGGCGGTCGCGAGGCTGCCGCGGATTGCGATTTGTGGAGTGTGATGACGATGGGCGACGGCGAACAGCGTACCGGAAGCTCGATTGGCCGCGTACTTGCGGTTCAGGCGGTGGCATACGTGGTGCTATTCGGCGTGACGGGCGTGCTGGAGTTCACGTTCGGGAACCAGGGCGGTGTGGCGCAAGGGGTTGCGATCGCGCTCGCCGTGGTGCTGCTCGTGCTATTCCAGGTTGGGTGGCCGTTCCGTGCCGGCATTGCCGACCGCCTGATCGGCGCGGTTGCGGGCGTGCTGTCGATTCTGTGCGCGCGGACGTCGTTGGCCAGCCAGCTGTTTTACCCCGCGTACGAGGGCGGGCGTCTTGCGGATGATGGACGTCTGGTGATGTATCAGCTGGTGCGTTGGGCGGCGTGCTTCGCGATACTGCTGATCGCGGCGACGATCATCGCGTTCGGCCGGCAGATGGTGCGCGCGGAGCGCAGCCACCTGATTCGCGCGCTGTCGCACTGCATGACGGGGGCCGTGGTCTCCGTCAGCGCCGCGGGATGGTGTTTTGTGCCCGATCTCATCGACATGGGCTCCGCGTCGCCGGATAACGGGCTGCTGACGAGATTCATCATCGTGGCCGCGGCGTTCGTGGTAGTGGCGGTGCTGTTCGCCGTATGCTCGGTGTCGTGGAGCCGCGAGGCGGATCCGGATCCGGCCGCTCCGGCGCCGTGGCTGGGTATCGGGCTGCTGCCGGTGATGCTCAGCGGTCTGCTCGTGTTCGCCGCGTCATTCGTCATGCAGCTGATCTTCTGATATTTGACGGTTTTCTTCGGCGGGGAATATTGGTCTTCGCCAGTATGCGATGCGGGGAGTCGGGATTCGGCATCGTTGCCGGGGCTTTCCCGCATGTGGGTATGAAGAGGGTGTGCGCCTGTTGGGCTTTGTTTTCGTCAAGAACCAAGCAGGGCAATAGGGAGTCCGTACCCGTCATTCAGCCAACGCGCTTCTTTCTTTCGGTCGGTGGAGTTCGTCGGCGAAAGGTCGCCATCATGAGCGGCCTGATCGAGACGGTCGCCACGGACCGCCCTCCGGCGACCGGCTCGCATGGAGGAGCCTGGGTCGAGGACCTCGGCTGCGCGCAATGACGCACACGCGGGGAAGACATGTCCCCTTGGGCGCTACGACGAAATCCGCACCGGCAAGACGATGGCCTCATCGTCCCGGCAATATCCAAACACGGAAAGTCCCGAACACGGACGCTGACAGCCGCATATTTTCAGTCTCGTTGCGTTACCATGCTATGAAGCCAAGGTGCTCAAGCAGCACCTTAAGACCGATGAGCACGAGCACGGCACCGCCGGCGATCTGCGCCGGCTTCTGCCAGCGTGCGCCAAACACGCGGCCGATATACAGGCCGGCAGCGGAGAACGCGCCGGTCACCACGCCGATGACGATCACCGAAAACCAGATGTTGACCTGCATGAATGCGAAGCTCACGCCGACGGCGAACGCATCGATGCTACACGCCACCGCGAGCGGCAGCATATGGCGCCAGTCGAACTGGGCCGTCTCCCGGCTGTTCTCCTCTTCCTCGCCGAACGCCTCGCGGATCATGTTGCCGCCGATGAACGCGAGCAGCGCGAAAATGATCCAATGATCAACCGCGGTGACGTATTTGCTGAACGTGTTGGCCGCGAAAAAGCCCAGAAGCGGGAACAATGCCTGGAAGCCGCCGAACCACAATGCGGTCTTGATGACGTCGACCGGCCGCACGCGCGTGACGGTCAACCCCTTTCCGATCGAGACGGCGAAAGCGTCCATGGCGACGGATACGGAAATAAGCAGTATCTCAATCATAGCTGGAACATAAAGGTTCATCCCGCCGGCTTCCCCGGGGGATGGGCCTCGACGGATAAACCGCCTACGCCTAGGGGGCACGGACTTTGAGAACTGCCGGGCCAGCAAGCCGGCTTTGAATCCAAGCGAATGCTGTTCGCAAGTCGTGAAAACTACAAGGCACTACTGTAACACAACATCGCCCCGCTGGCGGGACGAGCCGTGAAGCAAACAGCGGAATCTGTTTGTAGGCGAGCCAGAAAGCTGTGGTCGATAAGATAATATAATGCCCCCGCTGGCGGGGGCTGTCACGGAGCGACTGGGGGTGGTCGTGGCACTTAAGCCCCCAGTCAGCCGATGGCTGACAGCCCCCGCCAGCGGAGGCGGAAGCGAAGCAAATCACTTCGACGCGTTCGCGAGACGCTCACGCGCCTCCTTGATTTCCTTCTCGGCAACGGTCCTGCAATTGAGGACGGCCTTCGGCCGGCTCATGGTTGGCTCGGTCGCTGTCGCGTCCTCGCACGCCGCTGCCGGGAAGCCCACCGGGCTTCCCTAAAGGGAATCACTTGCCTTCGTTCGCGAGACGCTCACGGGCGGCAAGGATTTCCTTTTCAGCGGCGTCCGCGCCGGTCCAGTAGTCGCCGGGGAGGACTTCCTTGTTGGGTTCCAGGGCCTTGTACTGCTCGAAGAAGTGCTTGATCTCCTTGAGGTGGTACTCGTTGACGTCGTTGACGTCCTTGATGTCGTCGTAGCGCACGTCGGCGGGCACGCACAGCACCTTGTCGTCGCCGCCCTCTTCGTCTTCCATGTGGTACAGGCCGACGGCGCGGCACTCGATGACGCAGCCCGGGAACACGGAGTTCTTGACCATCACCAGCGCGTCCAGCGGATCGCCGTCCTCGCCGAGCGTGCCTTCGATGTAGCCGTAGTCGTCCGGGTAGCCCATGGCGGTGAACAGCTCACGGTCCAGGGTGATGCGGCCGGTCTCCTGGTCGACTTCGTACTTGTTCTTGGAACCACGCGGGATTTCAACGAGAACGTTGAACGTTTCTGCCATGATATTGCTCCTTAGAGTCGATTGACATAATCACACTCCACAATACCCCGTCGTACGCCGGAAGCGCCACGATTTCGCCCAAAAACGCAGATGGGGCCCGTCGTCGAAACGACGGGCCCCATCACCGAAACGGTCAGCCTGCCGGCCGCGCGTCCCTCATGCGTTCTCAGTCCTCATGCACCACGGTGAAGATGTGCGCCACATCGGCCCACGGTGCCAACGAGACGAAGTTGTCCCAGCTCCACGCGAAGTCGCGGCCGGTCAGCTCGTCGTGTATGTGCGCACCCCACTTCGGATCGATGCCGTAGTCGGGCAGCTCCAGATGCACCATGGCCTGATGCGCCTCGTGACCGTCCAGGTTCACCACCACGATCAGCGTCTCCGGCTTGTCGGTGCCGGTCAGCTCGGCCGGTGTGTGGCGGGCGAATGCGAGGATGTTCGGGTCGGAGGATTCCAGCACCGTCAGGTTGTGGTAGCTGAACGCCTTCGGATGCTCGCGGCGGACGCGGTTTAGGTTGGTCAGCAGCTCGGCGATGCCGTACTTGTCGGCGGCCGACCAGTCGCGCACCTTGATCTCGTACTTCTCGTTGTCGATCTGCTCCTCGAAACCGGGGCGCTGCTTGTTCTCGATCAGCTCGAAGCCGTTGTAGATGCCCCAGCTCGGGCTGCCCATCGCGGCGAGCACCGCGCGCACAGCGTGGCCGGCGATGCCGTTGTCGCGCACGTAGGCGGTGAGGATGTCCGGCGTGGTGGGCCAGAACGTGTTGTGCTGGTAGTAGCCGTCGTCGCCGTTCGTGGTCTCCAGGTACTTGCCCAGCTCCTCCTTGGTGTTGCGCCACGGGAAGTAGCAGTGCGACTGCGTGAATCCAACGTAGCTCAGCGCGCGCATCATGCCCGGGCGGGTGAACGCCTCGGCCAGGAACAGGATCTCCGGGTGCTTCTTGGTGACCGCCGCGATGACGTCCTGCCAGAAGCGCACCGGCTTGGTGTGGGGGTTGTCGATGCGGAAGATCGTCACGCCGGCGTTGATCCACAGTTCGAGAACACGCTCGACTTCCTTCTCGATGCCGGGCATGTCGGCGTTGAAGTCGATCGGGTAGATGTCCTGATACTTCTTCGGCGGGTTCTCCGCGAAGGCGATGGAGCCGTCCGGCTTGTGGCGGAACCAATCCGGGTGCTGCTTGACCCACGGGTGGTCGGGCGAGCACTGCAGCGCGAAGTCGAGCGCGATTTCCAGACCCAGTTCGTGGGCCTTGGCGACGAGCGCCTTGAAATCGTCCATGTTGCCGAGCAGCGGGTCGACGGTGTCATGCCCGCCCAGCTCGGAACCGATGCCGAACGGCGAGCCCGGATCGTCGGGGCCGGCCTCCAGCGCGTTGTTGCGTCCCTTGCGGTTCGTCTTGCCGATCGGGAAGATCGGCGGCAGGTACACGATGTCGAAGCCTTCGGCCTTGGCGCGTTCCAGGCCGGACACCGACGTCTTGAGTGTGCCTTGGACGATCTTGCCGGTCTCCGGGTCGACGTAGGCGCCCTCGGAACGCGGGAAGAACTGGTACCATGCGGCGAAGCTGGATTCCGGACGCTGCACGAGGAAACGCTGGGGCTGGCTGGGCGAGACGCCGTCGCGCAGCGGGTTGGTCAGATGCAGCTGGGCGACCGGTTCGCTGGTCGCCGCGGCGAGACGGGCCTCGGGCGTAAGCGATGTGTCCTTCATGGTGGCGGCAGCGGCGACGAGCGTCTTGCGCTGCGCTGCGCTCAGCTTGGCGTCGGCGGTCTTCGCCCAGCGTTCCAGCAATTGCGCGCCGGATTCGAGGGCGTTCTCGACATCGTCGTTGACCTTGACTTTGATGGCCGCGTCATGCAGCCAGGACTTGTAGGTGTCCTCCCATCCTTCGATGGTGACGCTCCATTCGCCCAGCTGGCGCTTGATGGCGGCGAATTCGGGCTGCCACGGCTTGACGTCGCTGTGCTCGCCGCAGGTGAGCATGACCTCCCAGCGGTCGAGGCCGGGGTTGGTGCAGGTCATCGGCAGACGCTGCATCTCCTTGCCGCGGTGGTTGCGCACGATGGCGGTGGCACCGACTTTGGTGCGGCCTTCGATGAAGACCTGCGCGGTGACCTTGAACGGTTCGCCCAGCTCGACACGGGCGGGGAAACGGCCGGATTCCTCGTTCGGCGTCACGTCCATGACGGCGATGCGTCCGAACTGCGACGGGTCTGCGACGGGAATGGACTGCGCGGGGACCTCACCGTTGGCGACGGCGGCCGCAGTGGCGGCTTTCGTCGTTCTGGAGGCGCGAGGCGTCTTGGCCGTCGTGCGCTTGCGCGGCGAGGTGGTACGTGATGTGGACTGCTTGCCCGACGAAGTGTGACGGGTTGCGGATTTCGCTTCGGTCTTGTCGTCCGAATGCGATGTGGCTGATCGAGATGAACTACTGCTAAGCGCTGACGCGCCTTTCTTTTCTTCTGCCATACCGCCCATTGTATACGGCTGATGGCCAATGGGCGATTGTGGATAACCCTCTGTCTTATATGCCGAGAACCGCCAAATGTGGATAACTGTCGTGGGGAGTTATCCACAACACGCCGAAGGGGGATAGCCTTCGACCACATTGCCTGAAATCCGGTGGCCGACGGCGTCCGGCATGGCATGGTGTCATCAACCGCCCATCGTGGACGCGGCGGGATTTCAGGAAGGGAATATCATGAACATGGTTGTATTCAGGCGATGTCAGGCCGCGCTGGGGGTCGCGGCCGTCATGGCTCTCGCATTGGTGGCCTCGCTGGTGTTTGCCGCCATGCCGGCCGCGGCGGTGACGTTGAGCAGGGCGGATGCCGGCACGTTTCTGCGCTATGAGCATGGCGGCGAGCAGGTCATCGGCGTCATGGCGAAGGATTCGACGAACAACTATTACTGCATCGAGGCTGACGAACGCGTCGAATACCAGCTGGGGGAGAGCGTCAAGCTGCGCGACGACGACACCGCGCGCCGGCTCGGCTGGCTGATGGACCATTATCGCGACGGGACGGCCGCGGAGCATGCGGCGATCGCGGTGCTGGCCCATGATCTGCTGGACCTGAAGCCGGACACGTGGAAATCCCGGCGCGTGTCCGTCATGCGCGACAATCCGACGCTGCGGCGCAAGGTAGAGCAGATGTGGGAGGAGGCGGGATCCAACGCCCCGGCGAATGCGACGGTGACGCGTACATACGCCGAAGGCACGCGGACCGGGCGTGTCACGGTGTCGGTGACCAATGCGCAGGGGAAGACGATCGCCGGGATCAGATACGCCGCGACGCTGAACGGTCCGGCGGTGTTCGCGAACGGGAGCGCGACGGTGACCGGGATATCCGGGGCGGAGCCGATCGTGTACTCGTGGAAGGCGACCGGCGAGGGTGAAGTGAAGGCGAGTGTGGCATATGACCGCAAGCAGGTGGACGTGTTCGCAGTCGCGGGAGGCCAGGATCTGGTGCGTTACGGCGGCTCTTCGCAGGTGAGCGGCAAGGCGGTGAATTTCTCGGTCCGCAAGGAGTTCGTGCCCACACTGGGCACCGCCGTCGCGGCCAAGGTGGTCGACGCCGGGCAGCCGGTCGTGGATACCGTCACGTCCGGGGTGGATGACGGCGATTCCTGGGCGTCCGGATTGGAGTTGCGGGCGTCCGGATGGTATTTCGACGGGCTCGGCGTGGGCGATCTGTCCGAGCCGGTCATGCCTGGTGCCGACGAGACGGCGAAGGAGTTCATCGCGAGGCTGGGCACAATGGGATTCCGGCCGTCCGCTTATGGCGAGGCGTCGTTCACTGCTCCCGGGCAGCGCGTGGACGTGAGAGCAACGGCCGAGCCGGGCGGCGACGCGGCGTATGAGGCGCCGCGAGGTGGAGGATTCGGCACATGGGTGTGGGCGTTCGAAGTCGAGAAGTTGAGCGATACTGCGCGACAATATATAGGTAAGGATGTGGTCAGCGGGTTCCTGGAATACACGGAGACGAATTCGAACCGTGCTCGGGTGAGTGTGGAATCCACGGTCACGGAGCATACCGGCGTGGTTGGTTCCGAACTGAGCGACACCATTACGGTCGACGGATTCCCCGATGATCACGGATCCTTTGACGGCAATGTCAAGCTTGGCATCGGCGCTGACCGGGCGATGGCGCAGGTGAGCGTGTGGTGGGCGGGCGATCCGAATGATTCCGCCGGCGACGAGGCGTACCGGCCTCAGGGGGAGACGCCGCCGGCCGAGGACAGCAATCACCGGTTGATTGGCGTGTGGGATTATCCGGCGGTCAACGGGCGTATCCGAGTGGGCGCCGGGGCGCCGGACGCTCATGGCGATCCGGTGCACATCGTGGCCGAATCGCACGGATGGTACGTGTTCGTTTGGAGCTTCGACGGCGATGACCGGGTGATGCCGGCGTCCAGCGCATACGATGACGCGTGGGAGCGCGTGCGCATATGGGATGTGGCACGGCCGCGCAAGCCGGCGCTGACCACGCAGGTGGAGCCGGGCATTGTGCGGGTCGATGAGCCGTTCCGCGATACGGCGCGGATTGTGGGCGATGTGCCCGAAGGGGCCTATGTGACGTTCACGGCGTACGAGGCGGTGGAGGAAGGGGCGGTGCCCGGCATGAACGGCGTGCTGCTTGACGAGGCCCGCGCCGAAGTGGACCATACGCTGTTCGAGCAGACGATCGCCAGTCCGCAGGTGCGCTCGCCGAAGGCGGGACTGGTGTATTGGAGGGCGTCGCTTCGCTCGCGTGACGGTGATGTGCTGGTTTCGCATGAGCTCGGCGTCGAAGGGGAGACCGTAACCGTCGAAGTGCCTGATGATCCACCCGCTGAGCCGAAGGCGGATCCAGAGCCCGAGAAGCCGGTGCTGTCTCATACCGGTGCGGGGGTCATCGCCATCATCGTCGTCGGATCCGGAGCCGCCGCGGCCGCCATCGGTGCCCTGGCCTTCCGCCGCCGATCCCGTCGCTGACGCTGCCGCTGGCGAAGGTTGTCTAGCGAGACCGGGGGATGGTTTGAGGCACTTGAGAAAGGCGCAATAGAACAGGAAGGCTAGGAATCTTGTAATTCCTAGCCTTCTATTTGGCATGGATTTGAACCATGGGCCTCAATGGTATATGGGTCAGGCGTGGGCGTTTTCGCGACGTCGCATGGTGCGCAACCGGCCGGCGACCCATGTATTGACGACGGCGTTGCGGCTGATTGCCAGCTCGGCGGCTTCCTCGTCCAGTTCGCTGACCATCCATGCGGGCATCGTCAGCGTGATTCGCTTCTCCAGCGGGGGATGATGTTCGACTACGGGATTGCCGAGATCGACATAGCTGAGGATGTCGTCGCCGTTGTCGAACATCTCCTCAAGCTGGTCGCTGGTGATCGCCTTGGCATCATTTTTTGGCTTTCATGGTATGCCTCCTCGTTCTTGCGCGATCGGCGCACGGATATGATGCGGATGCGCTTGCCGCGTTTGGTTGTAATCGCCGTCCAATGCCTGCCGTCGATCATCCCGAGCACGATGTGGCGCACATCGTCGTTTCCGGGATTCGGGGCGGTCAGCGTCACTGGAGGCATCGCGCCGGTCGACAAGATCGCGGCCTTCCGCGTACTACGATCAGGGTTTTGATTCTCGACTCCGTATTAGTTATATACAAATCAGTTTTATGTATGGATAAAAGATATGTGTAACAATATCATGGTTTGTAAATTCCTAATCCAAGACTTGAAAGTAAGTCTATGCATTGCTAATCTAGTTCACATGACTGCAGTGATGGTCTCGCCGGCGTTAAAGGCGCAGAAGCAAGAGTGAGCCTTCAGGATCGCGTTACATACAACATGAAGGTTCTTATCGCCATTCGACAGACCTCTCAGAAGGATCTGGCGCAGGCTATGGGAATTGCCGCGCCGACTCTATCCCAGAAGTTCAGTGGGCGCACCCGATGGAACATGGATGATATAGAAAAAGCCTCCGATTTCCTTGATGTGAAACCGGAGGCACTGGTAGCGGGGCATGGATTTGAACCGTGGACCTCTGGGGATACCAGAGGTCCACGGTTCAAATCCATGGGGCTTCTGAGCTTATCCGAGCTCATTTTAACCGCTTAAAGCCAGGGGTGCATGATGGGGTGCATGATGGATCATGAGAAACAAGATCAGCGCACCGGTCCCATGGCGCAGAAGCATCGAAGGGTGGACTGACACCCTCAAGGCGGCCGGCCTATCAGCACAGACAATCAAAAGCCGTCGATACAAGATGGCGCATCTCGCGGCGCTGCTCATGCCATCAGGTCCCAAAGACGTGACCACGGAGCAGATCGTGCAGGTCTTTGCACGGCAGCAATGGAAACCGGAAACACGCAAGGCGTACCGGAACACCATTTCGTCGTTCTTCCGTTGGCTGCACAAAAGCGGCCGGCGGGCCGACGACCCGAGTCTGGACGTGCCGCGGGTGAAGAAGCCCCACGCGCATCCCCGGCCATGTCCGGACCGGTACATTACGACGGCGATGGAGCAGGCCACGCCGTCGGAAAAGCTCATGATCCGACTTGCAGCCGAGTGCGGTCTGCGGCGTGGCGAGATCGCTCGCGTCCACAGCGATGACGTCGTGGCCGACAGCGCCGGCCGTTCGCTGATCGTGCGAGGCAAAGGCGACAAACAGCGCATCGTGCCGATGCCGGACGACCTGGCGAACACCGTCATGGAGACGCAAGGGTATCTGTTCCCCGGCCGCTTCGGCGGACATGTGGAAGAGTCCTATATCGGTGACCACATCAGCCGCCTGCTGCCGGACGGATACGCGGCGCACACGTTGCGGCACCGTTTCGCCACCACGGCATACGCCGCCACACACGACCTGTTCGTGGTCGCGGAACTGCTCGGCCATGAATCGGTTGAGACCACGGAGCATTACGTGGCGATGCCGGACGGCCGTCTACGAGAGGCAACGGCGGCCGTCCGTCTTATTTAGGCCGCGTGGCGTGCCGAGAGCCGTGCTTTCTTGGTGCGAGCCGCCTTCGTCACGTCGTTGTCCTTCCAGTAGCACCAGATGGCGCTGCCGGCTGTCCATGCGAGGCTTACGAGCTGCGTGATGGTCGTGTCATCGATGTTGAGCACCGGATGGCCGAACATGATCAATGCCTGGTTGACAAGCGCAAGGAGCAGCACGAGGAATCTGGATATTGTGCCGCCGTCGATTCTCGGCGTCGATGCCTCGGCGTCGTCATCGGCGGCGGCCATGATCTGCGCCGAGACGGGCATTGCGGCATATTCCGTTGTGTTGGCCGTCGGGAGTCGGTTTTCCGTCGTGTCGGTCATTTCGTCGTTCCTTCCAGCTTGCTGATTTTTTCGGACAATTCGCTGATCTGCTGCTGCTGCGTCTCGATGGTCTTGGTGAGATGCTTCAGCATTCCGGGGATCTCGAAGCAGATTGTGTTGTAGATGTTGCCGCCCGGTGCTGAGCCCTTGTAGCTGTATTGCATGATGCTGTCACGGACACGCTGCGGCAGCTCGTAGGCGAGCAGGTTGTACATGTTGCCGCCCGGTGTGGCGTTCTTTCCGTTGGGCTTGTAGGCCCAGTTCCATACTTCGTCGCCTGCATTGGCCATGGCGTTTCCTCCGTATCCGTTGATTTGGTTTGCTTTGTCGATGACCGCCTGCCAGTCGAGGCCGTTCGGACACAGGTCTGGGCAGGCCGGGTGAGTGTAGGGTGGTACGTCGCGGTGTAAAAAGATGTTTTTGCCGCGTTCGAGACGTCCGAGACCATGCCTCCTTGCGATATCGGCACACAATCGTGCCGACGCATTAACGCACGCCTCGGTGCATGGGATGAAATCTAGCCCGCCCTGGTGCTCGATGCTGATTGACCGCAGATTGCTGACGGCGGACCCGTCGGCCCACGCGCCATTATCTTCTGAGACGTATTGGTGGATCTCTCCGTTACCTCCGACTCCGTAGGTGCTGGACGCTTGTGAGCTGGACCGTGAGAAAAGCGTGTCTGTGCCGGCCAGGTATCCGGCCATGACATGCAACGTGATGCGGTCAACCTTGTTGCCTTGGCGTCCGTCGTAATGGTTCGGTGAGCCTTTCCATGTGATGCCTTCCATATATTCCTTTCAGTCGAACAGGTCTTCAGGTGGTTCCGGCGGTGGTGGTGGGGCGCGGCGGTAGATGTGGTCGATGAGTTGCCGGTTCCATTGCCATAGGCGTTGGTTGTCGGCCTGCATCTTCTGTGCGAGCCTGTAGGCTTCCATCTTGTTCTTCGCGGCGGCCGAGAGGGTGGAGACCAGTGCGCCGACTACCGCGCCGATAGCGCCGACGATGGCGATGATGAGATCCGTCATGCGGCCGGCCACATCATGGTTGCATAACGATTGTCGGAGATTTGCTCGCCGCCGCGACGCGAGTAGGCGATGGCTCCGGTGGGTTTGACGATGAATACACCGATTGAATTGTTGTTGGAGCATATCGGTGCGAAATTCAGTTCGAGCGGCGGTCGTGCTTCCTCGGGGAGCGTTCCTGGCATTTGGCTTGCGCTCCATCCTTTGTTGCCACTTTCTGAGAGATTGACCGTGACGTAAACGAATCCATGTTTTATCATGTATTCGCATTTCCATCCTGATTTGTTGACGAGCGTTGTTTTGGCTTTGTCATCGGCGGTGTACCAGTGTGCGTGATGCCAGCTGGTCCCGTCCCAGATGTACGGGCCGGTGTTGTCGCCGTCCGAGGTGACGAAGCCGGTCTGGCCAATGGTCGCTTTTTGCGTCTTGAGGGTTTCGAGGGTGGTCGCGATGACCGGTGTCGCGCCTTCCGGCGTGGAGCGTCTATCGACGGTATCCAGCGCGGTCTCGAAGGTGTCGGCCATGGCCTTGAAGGAGTCCGGCACGGATGACACAAGGTCGGTGCCTTCCGGATACGAGAGGCCGTAGATTGGTGTTGTTGCGGTCATTATGGTCCTTTCTGTCAGTCGATTGTTTGGATCATCGAGAGGTCGCAGATGTGCATGTCGATCTGCCGCCATTCGAGTGTTGATTTGGCGAGGTCGCTCCATGTCGGTTGACGTGCGAGCAATGGACGGAGCGGGGTGATCGTCGCTTCCTGGGTGAGGGTCGGTGTGCCGGCGGACCACCGGTATCGGAGCGTGCCGCCGATGGTCATCACCGGTCCCGTGAATGCAGGCCGGCCGTCGGAGCCTACCAGGATGGATGCCTTGGCCTTGGCAATGAGGAAAGCACCGGAGGGAGACGCGACGTAAGCCCACGGGAATCGTGCTGGGTCGATTCGGCGGCTGTCGAAGGTCACGGTTTTGGGGACCATGCGCAGGTCGTGGGTCTCAAGCCATTCGGCGATGTTCGTCCGGTCCGTGTCGCTGACCGTCGAGACCGGGCCGCTGTTCCAGACGCCGCCGGATTCGTCCACGGCGAGCATGTCGGAATCGACGGTGAGGCTTTTTTGGGTCACGGTCAATTGCGGCGGGAGCCGGTTCTGGTCTCCAATCGTGATCTCCACGTCGTCGAAAGAGAGTTTGCCGTTGTCCGATTTGACACGTTTCGCATTGATAATGACCTGCGTGATCGGCTCGGTGATGGTCAGTGACGTCGATGCGATGATGTCGCCTGCATCGAGGGCCTTGCGTGTCTCTCCATTGGTGAGGACGGAGAGCTTGCCGTCGGTGGTGAGGTGCACGGCGATCTGGTCGGTCAGGCAAAGCGGATGCAGGCTTGATGTCGCTCCGCTGTAGGTCTCATGCCATTGCGGGAGTCCTGGCCCTGCGGCTAGGCGGTGCAGGAGGTCGAGTTGTGATGGATGTTCCGAGGCGGTGTATGGGGCCACGGATGACGGGAGGGGCAATCCGTCGAGGTGGGCTTCCGGCGCGCCTTGCGCTGCCGCGCGGCGGTTCAGCTCCTTCAGGCGGTCGGCCGGCGTGCCGATCCAGTGCGCGCCGTTCCATTTCGAGGCCGTGTCTGTCGGCCCTTGTGATTGGAGCCGCTTCCAGACGGCCATGAGCGAGGTCGCGGAGAGGCTGATAAGCCATGCGTCGCCGGAGGGTTCGACGTTGCCTCCGGTGGAGACGGTGCCGGCGAAAATGGTTGTGGCCGGAGAATCCGGAGAGTCCGGAGAATCCGGAGAGTAGGTCTTGTGGAGCGTTGCGAGTGGGATGCGGAGGTCTGACCATCGGCCGAGCGTCGGGCTGAGGTCCATCCATCGAGGCCGGTTGGAGAATTGGACGATCACTTTCATGCCGGCCAATGTGAGTGCCTGGCCTGCGAGCCGTCCGGTGCGGTCGCGGAGGGTGAATGACATCACGGCAGGTTCGGGTTGTTCGTCGATGCTGTCGCTTCCCCAGTCGATGGTGAACGAGTCGAGGGCTGCGATGTCCTTGGTGGAATCGTTCACCGGTGTCCAGCCGTTGCCGGTGTCGATGAACATGAAGCACTGCTGCATCTCTCTCATGACCTCCTTGCGTCGTAGTCGGCCAGCAGTCGTTTGATGGCCTTGGCGGTGCCGTCCTTGTCGATGACCTCGCCGGTGATCTCCACGTTCCAGGTGTTGACCACCGTGGGCGCGGCTGTGCCGCCCTGGGAGGAGACGTTGAGGGGCATTGCCGCGAGCCGTCGGTTGGCGCGGCTGATGGCGGTCTCCACCTTGGCGTCGAAGCCGGAGGTGAGACCCTGTGCGAAACCGTTCATGATGGCTTGGCCGGCGGGGATGAGCAGGCGGCGGTCGTAGCTGATCGGGCCCTTGTGGGCCTTGATCCAGTCGCCGATTCCGCTGATCCAGCCGGTCACGTTGCTCCACATCGATTTGAGGCCGTTGAGGAATCCGCTGATGATGCTCGCGCCGGCGTTGTAGAGCAGTGTGCCGGCTCCGGAGAAGAAGCCGCCGATTGTGCCCGGGATGCCACGGAACCATGAGACGACGCCGTTCCACGCGTTCCTGGCGCCGTTTGCGGCCGAGTTGAAGATGTTGACGATGGTGGAGCCGAGACCGGAGAAGAAGCCGATGATGCCCTGCACGCAGCCGGAGAGGAAACTCGTGAAGTTCGACCACACGGCCTTGCCGGTGTTGGTGCAGGTGAAGAAGTAGGTGAGTCCGGCCACGAGCGCGGCGATGAGCGTGATGACCAGCATGATCGGGTTCGCGGCCATGACCGCGTTGAGCAGTGCCTGAGCGACGGCGGCAATCCGCATGGCGGTGGTGACGGCGGTGACGGCCGCCACGGCGCCGCCGACGGCGGCCACGAGTGGGGTCACTAGCTCCGTGTTTCGACTGATCCAGTCGCCGGCGGTCTTCAGCCAGCCGCCGACCGTCTGCGCGGCCGTGGCGACGGTGTTGAGCACGTTGCCGAACGAGGTGCCGGCCGGCTGTCCTCCGGTCATTGCGTTCACGACGGCCATGATGCCGTTCCACAATGATTGCAGGCCGCCGCCGACTGACTGCGCGGCGGACTGCAATGCGGTGAACGCGCCGGTGTCCTTGACCTGGCCGAAGAACGTTTGCAATCCCTGCACGCCGTTGGTGGCCAGGCTGGTCACGGCGGCGGAGGCCGCGTTGATGCCGCCCGTGACCGCCGGTTTGAACAGGTTGAACGCGTCGGTCAGGCCGCCGACCACGGCGGCTTCGAGGTTGCCCATGGCTCCCTCGATGGTGCTGGTGGAGGTCGCGGCCTGTTTCGCCACGTCGGTCATGCCGAGGTCCAGCAGCGCCTGGTTGAACTCGTCGGCCGTGATCTCGCCCTTGGCCATGGCGTCACGGAAGTTGCCCGTGTACGCGCCGTTCTTCAGCAGGGCCTCCTGGAGTTTGCCGGACGCGCCCGGAATGGCGTCGGTCAGCTGGTTCCAGTTCTCGGTGGTGAGCTTGCCCGCGCCTGCGGTCTGCGTGAGCATCATCGCGACGCTTTTGAACGTGTCGGCGTTGCCGCCGGCCACTGCGTTCAGGTTGCCGGCCGCCTCGGTCAGTTCCATGTAGTTGCCGATGCCGTTTGCCGCGAGCTGCGCGGTGGTGTTCTGGATGTCATCGAGGCCGTACACGGTGGCGTCGGCGTATTTGCGTGTTTCCTTCGCTGCTGCCTGCACGGCTTTGGTGTCGATGCCGGCGAAGCTCATGGTGTTCATGAACTTGTCGGTACTGTCCGACATGTTCACCACGTCGCTGGCGAAGCCCTTCACCGTGTCCCACAGCGCGGTCACGCCCTTGACGGCCAATCCGCCGATGGCGCTGCCGAAAGCGGCCGCCTTCGTGGTGGTCTTCTCGAACGCCTTGACGGCATCATCGGCGTTGCCGGTGATGCGCACGCTCATGATCGCGCTGTGCGCCATGGTTCACTCCTTCTGCGATTCTTCCGCTTCCTTGAGCAGTTCGGCCAGTCCGGTGCCCCAATCCAATTCGTCGGCCTCGTTCCTCCACTGCCATGGCGTGCCGCCGAAACGGCTCGCCAGGAGGAATGAGAGACGGCCGAGCGAGTCTTGTGGCCACGCGGCTAGTGGGTAGGGTTTCCTTCTTCCGGTTCCTCCTTCGCGGCAGCGAGGTCGAATGAGGCCACGGTGTCCAGCCAATGCTCGAAGTCTGGCAGATTGTGGCCGGCCATGCGCAGGGCCGCGTAGGCCGCGTAGGCTCCGGAACGGACGGGTGACTGGGTGATGGGGCCCCAGCCGGCCTCGATGGCGTGCGCCTCGGCCTTGCAGGTGGCGCGCATGGTGATCGGCACGAGCTCGCTGGTCCCGTCCGTGTAGGTGATGCGGGTGGTTGCCATGTCATTTTCCTTTCACTTGGTTCAGTGTCTTGTCTATGAAGTCCTTGTAGACCTTTTGCCATTGGCTCTCGGTGGAGGCGACGCCGTTGTTGACGAAGAGCCGTGGCCGGATGTGCCGTTTCGGCCAGCCGTAATTGATTGGGCCCGCGTATGGCACGGCCTTGCGGCCGGCGCGGATGACGCCGGCGCGTTTCGTCGCTCCGACACGCAGGCTGCCGGCCAGCCGGCCGGTCTTGCCTCGTGGGGCGAGGTTGCGGACGGCGGGCAGTGCGATCTGCGCGGCCTCGCGGTTCACTTCCTTCAGGTCGTCCATGTCCGCGCCGGCCTTGCGCATCGTCTGCACGAAGCGTTTCTGGCCGACGACCATCAATGCCTTGCCGGCCATCACTTGCCCGTGTACGGTGCGTGGGCGACGTTCGTGACGGCGAAGCTCAGATCGTTCGTGTTCTTCGATTTGACGTCGCCGCCGATGGCGATTGGCGCGATGGTGACGTTGAAGGTCCACTGGATCTTGCCGGTCTGGTTCGGGACGAACTGGGCCGGCAGCGTCTCGCCCTTGTGGTCGAAGAGCCAGACGGCCAGACCGTCCTCGCTGAAGTCGTCGCCCACGGTGCCCTCGAACGTCCACGTGGTCGTGGTGTTGGTCTCTTCGGACCCGTCCAAGAAGGTGGTCGGGTCGTCGCTGCTGTTCGAGGGGTTCAGCTGCGCCTTGGTCAGGTCGGCGCTGAAGTCCCTGCCGTTTGCGGTGTCGGTGATTTTGAAGATGCCTGGTCCGAGCGTGCGGATCTTTCCAGTCATGATTGTTTTCCTTTCCTTGTCTTATTCGGTTTCCAGGGCGTTCAACGTGACCTGGTATGCCGCTAGCGTGCCGGCTCCTGCGAGGTTCCATGTTGCTGGCGTGGCCTTCTGGATGTTCAGTCCACGTTCGGCGAGTCTGTCGAGCGCTGTGAGGATGTCATCGACTGCGGATGGCTGCGTGGCCGGCGTGCCGGCGATGACGTCCAAAGTCCAGACCGGTTCCGGCGGGCCCCATGACGGCCATTCCACGGCCGGCGGTTCGATGAACACGGCCACCCTGCCGGCGGCCGGGCGCACCAGCTGGGCGTCGATGCTGATACTGCTCACGAGCCCGTCGAGCATGTCGGCGAGCGTGTCCATGAGGGCGGCGCGTTGTTCCTGGATGTTCATGCGATCACCAGCCCGCCGGTGTTCACGCCCGCCGCCTTGAGTTTCGGCCAGACCGAGCGGAGCGGGTCGGTGGAGATCCTGAACGGTTCCACAGTCGAATCGCCCACGTCCATGACGCCCAGCCGGGCGTCGCGGCTGTTGTACAGATCCGCCGCGCACGACACAATGCAATCGGCCAGCACTTCGTCCTTGATGGACGCCGCGCCCACGGCGCTTGCCACATACGCCTTGGCGGCGGCCAGCTTCGCGGTTAGTCGTTCATCGTCACCGCTTGGCACGCCCACTTCGTCGCGAAGCTGGGCCAACAACTGTTCGTCGTTCATGCGGCACATCATGCGGCAGCGAACTTGACAGGCAACAGGCCGTCGGTGAAGGTCGCTGCCACGGCCATGTACCCGTACACCGAATAGTTGTCCACGATGTTCACTGGGTCGGTGTTGGAAAGCTGGGTGGGGCCGCCGCTCTCCCACACGGTGACGGCGGTCGGGTCGATGAACGCGGCGGTGCCGGTCGGGGCCTTCGGCAGCAAGTACACCGGCACGCGCATGAGGTCGCCCACCACGCCGGTGACGTCGAAAGCGCCGATGGTATCCGACCCCTTGCCGGAAATGTCCATGAACCGGCTGCCCGAGTCCTTGAGCTTGATAAGGGCCAGCGCCACGTCCTTGGAAACGCCCAGACGGGTCATGGCCGCGTTCCTATCGTCCATCACCTCGGCGGCGTCAAGGATAAGGCCGGCCCACTGGTCTGTCGTCATGTCGTTCAAAGCGGCCGGGGCCGTGATGTTGTTCGGGTTGTCGGTCGCGTCGCGCTGGGACTTGATGAGGTCGTACAGGTAGGTGCGCACGGCGTTTTCGGTGGACTTCGCGTAGGCGTTGTTCAGGGCCTTCAACGCCGTGTTGAGCATGGGGGTGGTGCTGCGCTCGATGGTCTGGCGCGAAAGCGTGGTGTAGCCGCCATAAGTGTTGATGTCGGCGGTCTTGGTGCCGAACTTCACCTTGCCGAAGGTCAGGGTCGCGCCCTCGGCGGCCTGCTTGTCCACGGCCGTGGTGTCCTCGGAGACCACGTTGTATTCCATGCTCATACCGGTGGCCGGCAGCGTGTCGCGTGTGAGGATGTTCGTCACCTTGCGGCGCTGTTCGATCAGGCGCAAGTCGTCGGCAATCCATGCCACGGTGTTGCCGGTGTCGCCGGTAACGATGGCGTCGCGGGTCTGGCGCATAAGGTCGATGGCGGCCGCGTGGTTGGCGTCGCGTTCGTCGCTCAGCGCCTTGAGATAGTCGCCGGCGGTGCGGAACTCGCCGCCCAGCTCGGCCGGCGGGGTGGTCTGGATGCCGGCGGCCACGGTGGCCTTGATGCCGCGCAGTTCCTCACTGAACGCCTCCAAGCGTTCGTTCATGGCGTTATCGCGCTGTTCGTTGTTGGTGTTGTCGCCCATAACGGGTGCCTCCATTCCTTCGTCGTTGTTGTTGGTTGTGATGGTCTGGGAACGCTGGCCGGTGATTTCGGCGGCCGGATACGCGGGGATGCCGGTAACGGCCACCTCGAACAGGTCGATTGCCCTACGGTGGACTTCGGTAACGCCGTCGTCCGAGTCGATAACCCTGTTTTCCACCGGCCTGAAGCCGATGCTGAAGCCGTCGTAGACGCCTTCACGCACCAGTTCGGCGGCTTCGCGCCCGCTTTCGGTGTCGGCCAGCTTCGCCACGACGTGCAAGCCGTCCGCTTCGCGGCGCATGTCGGTCAGCTTGCCGATAAGGTCGCCATGCTCGCGGCTCACTTTCACGGTCTTGCGGGTGCCGAAGTCGCAATCGGGGTCTATCACCTCGGCGTAATCACTGAACAGCGCATATCGCTGATTGAATGGCACGGCCACGCCCTCCAAGGTCATGCCGTCGCCGGTGTCGCCGGTGTCACGCAAGCGTAGGCCGGTGACGTTGAGCGTGCGCGCCTCCATAAGCCTTTCGTCGTGCTCATTGCTCATTGGTGGTTCCTCCGATCTGTTGAATCTGGGCCGCCTGTTCGGGCGTCAACGGCGGCAAGCCCTCGCGGTCGCGCACGTCGTCCACGGTGAGCCACCCGGAACCGATGGCGGTCTTGTAGGCGTTGTAACGGTCGGCCATATCGGCGCGGCGGCTGCTGTCCCAGTCGAAACGCACCACCCGGCCACGCGGTAGCAAAGAACTTAGAAGTTCCTCGATCTCGCCCGTGTAGGCGGCCAGCGTGTAGTCCGCAAACTCAATCCACGATTGCTCGATGTTGGAATAGGTAAGGTTGCTGCCGTCCACGGCGGCAAGCATGATGCTGGCCGGGATGCCCAACAGGCGGGCGATCTGGGTGGTGTCGAACTTCTGAGTCTCCAAAAACTGCAAGTCCGCCGGCTTCATGTCCAAGGGCACATAGGTTAGGTTGCTGCCAACCACCTTGATGTCTCCGGCCTTGCCGGCCTTGCCCCAATCGTCCTTCGCCTGTTTCGCGCTGTCGGGCGTGATCTTCTGGTCGCTCTTCAGATAGCCCTTAACGTTGCTGCTATCGGTGTAGAACCGGGCCTTGTAGTCGCGGGCCATCTTCGCGCCCTCCACCTCCTCGCGCGCCGCCGAAATGGGGCCAAGGCCACGCAACCTGCCGGGAACGTTCAGGAACTTCAGGTGTGTGATTTCATCCGGCGTGTACTCGCGGCCAAGATACGAATAGCGAAGCACCGGCGCGGCGGGGTCGCGGCCATCGTCGCGCACGGTCACCAGAGACGGCGGCAAGACTTGGCACGACACCACTTCGCCGTCATAGCGCAGTTTGCGAACGAACGCGTTGCCATCCAAGCACAGCGACGCCACGATGTCGCTTATGAAGTCGCGGCGGCTTCGGTTGGCGTCCGGGCGGTCGATGATGGACGTAAGCGTGTTGAGTTTCACGCCGCCGCGCATTTCGTGCAACGGCAAGCCGGCGATTGCGGTCTGGAGCACCTGGACGCCACGGAACACGGTGGACAGTTGCAGCGGGTCATACGCGGCCGTGCGGCTTGGCGGCATTATCTCGGCCGGCATGTCGTCCACGGCGGCCACGCCGCGCGTGATGATCTTGCCGGCGAAGCGTAGCCGCTGAAAAAAACCGAAGTCGTTCATGCGACACATCATGCGCGCTCACGCATGGCCGTGGCGAGTGGCGCGCGCCATTGCCCGCCACAGTCCGCCACAGCCGTACATGGTCAGAATATTTGCAACGGCCCTTCGGGTTCGGGCCGGTGGGATACGCCCCACGCGGCAAGCATGGCGCTTTCGAGCGGTGATGTCTTGCCGGTGCTGCCGCGCCGTGATATGCGCCAAGCGTCGCCGCTCCATGCGCGCGCGCTGTTCGCCGCGCTGGCGTCCAGCTCGGTGTCTGCCGCGTGCCGCACGGTGCCGTTCTCAAGGCCGCTCACGAACGCCTGGCCTACGCTGAGAAAATCGCCGGCTTGCATGTCCACGAAACGCACAGCCGGGTCGCCGTTGATGTCGGCCAACGCCTTCAGCCGATCGCACAAGTCGCCGTTCGGGCCGCGCGAGTCCATGCACAGGGGCGCGTCGTAGGTGGCGCACAGCCTGGTTATCTCATTGGGTGCCGCGCCGGTGCCGTCCAGCACCTTGAGCAACTGCACGTTAACGGTGCCGTCGTGTTCCAATATTCCGGCGCTAATCGCCGTGTGGGTGGCGTCAACGTCCACGGCGGCACCGAACACCACGGGGCGGCCGGCCAAGTCGCCGGGCGCTATCGGCCAGCATGTGGTGGCGTTCCACAGGTCGGCCGAGATAATGCGCTCGGCTATGCCCACGTCGCGCCGGTTGGCGAAGGCTCGCGCCCAACCGGCCTTGTTGTCCCCGAACTGCTGGCGGAAGTCGGCCAACTGGCGCAAGTCCCACAACAGGCCGGCGGCCGGGTGCCATCGTGCCACGGCCTTGAGGTCTTCGGGGTCTTCGTCGTCGGGCAAGCCGAAGTCGAACCACGCCGTGCGTTCGGGCACGTCGCCGGCGCGCAAGCCGTCCAACAGAGTGTTGAAGAACGTCGAAGCGGCCGTGCCTTCGGTCGAGGTAATCCACATTTGAGGTTGCACGCCGGTGAACCTTAAGCGGGTGTTCATGGTCGGCCCCAAGCCGTCCAAGATCATATAGCCGGCCTCTTCGGTCAGGCTAAAAGCCTCGTCCAGGGTGAATTTGTCCATCTGCACGCCGTGGCCGGCCACTTTCGTGACGGCCAAAGGGCGTATGAAGCTGCCGTTGGCGAACCGCTGTTCCATGCCGCCGTTGCTCAGTCGTGGCTTCAGGGCCAGCGGTGCCAGCCGGCTGTCCCTCAGTTGCTTCACGTATTCCTTGAAATGCTGTTCGGCGTCCTTGCCGGTCTGGGCAAGGTAATAGATCTTCCTATCGCGTCCAAGCTGGGCGTTGCGCGTGTCCTCGGTGTCTATCAACGTGCTTTTGCCGCACTGGCGGGGCGTGGTAAGCACGATGGTGTCATACCGGTACGTGCCTGTGGCGTCGTCCAGTTCGCCGGCCACGTCGGCAACGTACCGTTGCCAAGGCAACAACGGTTTGCCCAACAGTTCGGCAGTGCGCGCCACCACGTTGCCGTCTGTGCGGCGCGATGGGTCGCGGCGCGTTCCGGCTCGCATAAGCGGCGGTTCCCTGGTCATGCCTTCGCCTCGGCCAAGTAGGCGGCCAAGTCTTCGTCCACCTTCGGTTCCGGCGGGTACATGTCCTGAAGGCGCTGCACGTTGTCCAAGTACGTGTTCATGTTGCGGCTGATCTCCTTGCCGGCGTTGCGCTGTGTGTCGATGTTCTGGGCCAAGGACAACAGGCTGGCGCATAGCGTGGTGGCGAACGGGTCAAGGTCGCCGCCCGAACGCTCGGTAAGGCTCTCGATCAGCCGACGGGTGGCCTTTTCCTGTTGCCCGACGTGCCGGCCGGCGGTATCGTCGAAAATGTCGAACGTGTTTTGGTTCATTTATCCGTATCCTTTCTTTTCCTTGATGTTCCAACGTTTTCGTGCCGTTTTTCCTCCCGTGTTGGGGGAGAAAAAAACTGGGCGCGGGGTCTTTTCCAGCGCCGCGAGTTTAAAAAATCACCATTCCGGGCGCGAAGCTGGCACCGAAGATGGCATGGAACGCAAGCCAAGGGCCGCGAGTCGCTGGCGGCGGGCCGCTTGCCTCGCGTCTATCGTCTCTTGCGATAGGTGGAGGGCGTACCACTGGCGCACCAGCTGCCGGTGCATGTCGTTACGTGCACGTGCCATGCTCTCGGCATATCCGGGGTCTAGCACCTGTATGTCGTAGTCCAGCGCTATCCACTCGGCCAGCATCTGCGGGTGCTTGCGGCTGGCTGGTATGGTGCGCACCAGCCACACGTCCAACGGCGCGCGGCTCTTGGCGAACTGGCGGTAGGCGGCAGACCATGCCATAGCCACGGCCCGCCGCTGTTCCATGTCCGCTTCGTCCACGCGCATGGCGGCGGCTAGCGAAGCCCACGACACTATCGGGTCGCTTGGCTTCGCGTGCTGTGCTATGTAGTCCACGGCCTCCCGGTCGCATGAGCCGGGCGGACACACGATCATGTGCAAGCGGCAGCCATAGCCGTACAGCACGCGGTCTTGCCGCGAGGCGTTGCAGTGCTTGCACGCGCGGCGTAGGTTCGGCACGGTGTCCTTGCCGCCGTGTGCGTGGGGCACTATGTGATCGTCTTCGGTGCCAACCTTCGTACAGCCGGGCAATTCCAACCAACAGTCGTTGCCCCACGCCGCTATCTCGGCCGAACGGATTGACGGGGCGATTACTTGTCTACGCGGCATGTTGGGCCGCCTTGCGCTTGCGCTGCGCCACGAACATGTCGAGGTCGGCCACCTCATACAGCACGGGGCAGTTGGGCGCGTCCGTGGGCCGGTAGAACACCGGGCCGTAATGTTCGCCGCGCCACTTGCGCAACAGGCTTTCGCTCACGCCCAGATATAGGGCCGCCTGTTTGGCCGTGAGCTTCGCGCGCGGGTTCACAGCACACCAATCCAAGCCTTGAGCGATGTCAACAACTCGGCACGGTCGAACATCTGCACACTTCCGCGCCTCTCGGGTTTGCCCAAGATGCCGTCGCTGATAAGCTGCTGCATCACATGGTCGCCGCTAGGGTCGGCCGTCGGTGCGATCTTGTTCAGTCGAAGCAGACTGATGGCAAGGGAACGCGCAATGGTGTCCGCTCCAACAGTGTCATGCTCCAATTGCCTGATATTCCATCGAATGGCGTTCTTGATGTCCTTCGTGCGCTGGGCCTTGTTCTTCGGCACCGTCCTCTTGGCACGTCGGCGTGTTGGCTTGTAATCAACCGAATAACCCATGTCTCGAACCTCGTTTCATATTGTGGGTAAGTGGATAAGAACTGTGGATAAGTGGATAAGAATTGTGGATAAGTGGATAAGAATTGTGGATGATGTGCCCTTCGGGTGGTGGGGCGTTAGAGCGGGGAACCCACCGGAAAACACAAGATTGCTCAAGTGTTTTCCGGGGGGGTTCGCCATGCAAGGTTGCTTCGTAACGGAGCCGCGCCGTCGCATAGGTCAGCGGCCGAAGCCGCGCGCAAGGTCTCGCCGCACAGCCCGGCACGCATGCCGGCGATGGTCCCCAGTTGCGCCCGAACAAGACGCCGTGAAGCGATCTGTATACACCCGCATAGCTCCCCGCTGGGGCCGTGGTAACCGCCCGGCATTCCGGGCGTGTTTGTAACGCGCTGGGCAAGGCGCGGCCGGGTGCTTTATCACGCCTCACCAGCAACCGACCTTCGGCTGGGTCAAGGGCTATGAAGTTATCGGATGCCGTCAGTCGTCGTCGGTGAGGAAATCACCCAGACGGACGATCGCGAGCACCAGCCCCAGCATGAACAACACGAAGGGGCTGAGCAGAATCAGAAGAACGATCTTGATGAAACGTTTCACGTCAATCCTCGTTGAAGCATCGGTCGATCTGTTTCTCAAGATCGTCAAGCTCGTAGCCGTTGAACGGGACGCGCACGGTGACTTCTGCCGTCTCGACGATCAGCTCATAAAAACGTTGACTGCTTTTCCTGTCCACACGTTTGACCGTGACGCTCATTCCTGGGCTCCTTCCCATTCACGACGGGCACGCCTCGCGTGCGTCATCGCCTTGTTGATCGCGCCCTTCATCGCCTGAAGGTCGCCCATGTCCAAGCCATCGAACCCGAACGTGCTTCCGGCCACCTTGATGCGGCACTTGAAGTCGTAGGGATTGCCGCCGGTGCATTCCGACGGGTCGATGTCCTGCACCTGGAAGTAATTGCTGGTGCATTCCGGATTGAAAACGCTCATTTCACTGCTCCTTGATTCATGGATTTAGGCTCCTTCCTCCGCAGCGATAGGCTTGTAATCGCACAAACCAAACCTTTCAAACAACGAAGGAAGGAAGAACAATGAGCGACGAAACCACATTCGACTTCGCCCTTTACCTGGGAACGACCACGCCGCTTACCATCACCGGCGCGACGGCCTCCACGGTCAGTGAACTCTCCGAACGTATGAAGTCCGGCACCAGCTTCATCCAGACCGTCAGGTTTCCCGACATGAGCATCCACGCCATCACCATCAACCCCAAGGCAGTCCCGTGGTGGCAGATCGACGCCGGCGACGTCGTGCTTCCCATGCAGATCTTCTAACGCCGCTGGATCGTCGAGCGTGGCCATGACACCACGCTTGACAATCGCGGCCTGCTCTGGCGTCAACGCCTGATTATGGATGTACACGGCGCGCGCATTAAGGACGATGCAGCCCTCGCCAGCCATCTTCACGGATTCGGCCGAGACCACGACAATGGAGCCGGCAGCATCATGGATCATCATCATTTCACCTCCAACGGAGCTCGCCCAAGGAGCACATCGGCGCTGACATGCAAAAGTTCGGCAAGCTCGTTTATTTCATTCGCGCTGAAAGCGATTCGGCCAGTGCATTTCTGCGAGACCGTGGACCGTGAGCAGCGCAATGTTTCAGCGACTTCTGCCTGTGTCAGGCCATTGAGCCCCATGAGACGTTTGACCTTTTCACCTACAGTGGGCGAATCTACTAAAATGTTTGTCACACTCACATCTAACCACGAATATAGTTAGACCTGCTCGTTCGGCGTGTCGTGTTCTATCTTTTTGTTAGTTTCGCTAAACTTATGTGCTATGACAACAGCAACAATCAGCCCTAAGGTCGCAGCTCAGGCCGAATCTGTCAGTTTGCAGGATATAGTCACGCGAAACATGAAAGTGGCCATGACTCTTCGCAATGTCAAACAAAAGGATCTGGCGAACGCTCTTGGTGTCGATAGGTCTTCGATTTCACAGAAGATGACTAGGCGAGTGGCATGGAGCCTTGAAGATATAGAAAAAGCCTCGGACTTCTTTCATGTGAAGCCCGAGGCGTTGGTAGCGGGGCATGGATTTGAACCATGGACCTCTGGGTTATGAGCCCAGCGAGCTACCGAGCTGCTCCACCCCGCGCCGGCTGTTTTCAAACAGCTCTATCTAAGATAGGGGAGAATGCGAGATTGTCAAATCGGCGTGTCGGATTTTTGCGCTGAGTGAAATGCCGGGATTGATAACCGGTCATAACTCATGGCGATAACCTGACGGCGTATCAATATCCCGGCCATTGCCATAATAAGAACATGCCTATCAAGATCCCAAGCGGCCTGCCCGCGCGTGCCATCCTCGACTCGGAACGCATCTTCGCCCTGGAGAAGCCCGAGGCGGAGCGCCAGCGTGTGCGACCGCTCAAATTGGTGATCCTGAATCTGATGCCCAAGAAGGTCGAAACCGAGACGCAGCTGCTGCGCCTGATCTCCAAATCGCCGCTGCAGGTCGAAATCGACTTCATGAAGACATCCACCCATGAACCGACCCATGTCAGTCACGATCATCTGGTCAAGTTCTATGAGACGCTGGATGCCTTCCGCGACAACTACTATGACGGTTTCGTCGTCACCGGAGCCCCGGTCGAGCACCTGCCGTTCGACCAGGTCGATTACTGGGACGAGTTCAAGTCGATTCTCGACTGGGCGAGCGCCCATGTGTTCTCCACCATGTACCTGTGCTGGGGCGCGATGGGGGCGCTCAACTACCGGTATGGCGTGCGCAAGGTCGACCTGCCGGAGAAGATATTCGGGGTGTTCCCGCAGTACCTGCAGGACGAGTACTGCTTCCTGACCAATGGTTTCGACGAGATCGCGCTGCAGCCGCACTCCCGTCTGGCGGGTGTGAACGAGGCCGACGTGGCGGCGAATCCCGACTTGCAAGTGCTCACTTGGGGTCCGCAGTCCGGGCCTGGCCTGATCGCCACTCGCGATTTCTCCGAAGTGTTCGCTCTCGGCCATTGGGAGTACGGCAAGACGACGCTCCAGGAGGAGTACGAGCGCGACATGGCGAAGGGGATGAGCAACGTCCCGTTCCCGCACAACTACTTCCCGCATGACGATCCGCACCTTGAGCCGTTGTTCGCATGGCGATCGCACGCGAATCTGCTGTGGCGCAATTGGCTGAACTGGGTGTATCAGACCACGCCGTACGATCTCACTGAAGTGCCCGGATTGCGGGCGGAGCGCCGGCTTGGCATCGATCGTTTCCGCCACGCGCCCTCCGGCCCGCGCAAGGACGATTTCTCACCGTTCGTCCATGACGACTACGGCGTGATACGTGGCGAATGATGGTTCTCGCCTGCGCTGCGGTCGTTTGACGGGGGTCTGGGACCATCCCGGTCGGCTCCCCGTTGATGGTCTTTCGGATCTGGAGGGCGCAGATGACCTCGGAATCCCGCTGTAATTGGTCGGAGATTCGAGATTTGTTGCATTAGCACGGTTTGGTGTCCACATGGCGTACAAAAGAGGGCCATCGCCGTGTTCAATAGGTGGAATACCGGCCTCTTTTGTCCATGCCTTATGAGTGGTGTTTAAAAAACCGTCCAAATAATGAGACAATGACCAATATGTTAACGCTCACGAATTTGGCGAAGAAACGCCGTACAGCCCTTGGAAAATAAGGCGTGTTGCGTGTTGTCCAAGGTGGTCATAGGATAATCATTTAGTCATTCGGAGCGGAATGTCTGGGCAGGAGCTCCGGTTGGTCGGTCTTATGCCCGGGCAGCTTCGATAACGGCTGGACGGACGATATCCAAACGTCACATTCGCCTCAACCGTTGGGCTAAACTGACAGCTGATAATGAGAGCAGGAGGCGCGATATGGTAGATGCGGTCGGTACGGGCGCACTATTGGCGGCCGACAGCGGTCCCGAACTGCCAACGGTCAATGATTTTCTTCCTCCCGAGATCCTGTTCCAGGGGACCCCCTTCGCGATCAATCGCATCATATTGATCCGCATCGTGGCGACCGTGGTGCTTCTCGTGGTGCTCGGTATCACGGCGAAGCGCGCCAAGCTCATCCCCGGCCGCTGGCAAGGCGTGGTCGAGATGGGCATCGACTTCGTGCGCGACAGCGTCGTATATCAGGTCATGGGCGAGCTGCGCGGCAAGCGTTACGTGCCGATGATTTCGACGTTGTTCTTCACGATCTTCGTGTTCAACCTGTGCGGCATCATCCCCGGTATGAACATGGCGGCCACCGCCACAGTGGTCATGCCGCTGGTGTTCGCGGTCTGGGTGCTCATCCAGTACTGGATCACCGCAGCACGCGAGAAGGGCCTGTGGGGCTACATCCGCGACGAGTGCTTCCCCAAGGGAGTGCCGTGGCCGGTGTACATCCTGCTGGCGCCGATCCAGCTGTGCGAGCTGGTGCTGATCCGCCCCGCATCGCTGACCATCCGTCTGTTCGCCAACATGATCTCCGGGCACTTGCTCGTGGCATCCTGCCTGGCGTTTGCACAGTACTGGGTCATCGACGCGACCAATAAGCTTGCCGGCATCCCCGTCGGCGCGCTGTGGTTCGTCTTCGGTTTGGTGCTCACCCTGTTCGAGGCGTTCGTCGCCTTCCTGCAGGCCTACGTGTTCGCCATCCTCTCGACGGTGTACATCAGCATGAGCTACCCGGAGGAATGAGCCGCACCCGCGTGAGACTCACCACGGACAATACGAATACTTTGCAATTCCCGAGACAACTGAAGAAATTAACCAAGTTTTTTTAACGGTTACGTTAGAAAGGAAACAGAAATGGACATCATTACTCTCGCTCAGGTCACCGGCAGCCTTTCCGTCATCGGCTACGGCCTCGCGACCCTCGGCCCCGGCCTCGGTCTCGGCATCCTGTTCGGCAAGGCGATGGAGTCCACCGCCCGTCAGCCCGAGGTGAGCGGCAAGATCCAGATGATCATGTTCATCGGCCTCGCACTGGTCGAGGTGCTGGGTCTGCTCGGCTTCGTGGCCGCCCTGATCGTTGCGTGAGACGACAGGCGACGATTCACACGTTTATTCGACATTGAAAGGAGGGCTTCATGATGACAATAGCCGCAAGTGACGGCCTCAAGCTGTTCATTCCGCAGGTCTACGACATCGTGTGGTCCCTGATCATCCTTGTCATCGTCGCGCTGTTCTTCCACAAGTTCTTCATGCCGAAATTCAACGCCATCTTCGATGAGCGTGCGGCGAAGATCGAAGGCAACATCGCCAAGGCAGAGCAGTCCAAGAAGGATGCCGACGCCGCCAAGAGCAAGTACGAGGCCCAGCTGAGCACCGCTCGCGTCGAAGCCTCCAAGATTTGTGACGACGCCCGTGCCGAAGCTTCCCACATCATCGCCGACGCACGCTCCCGCGCGGAGTCCGACGCCGCCCAGATCACCGCCAACGCGCAGCGCTCCATCGAGTCGCAGCAGCAGCAGGCGCTGGTCTCCCTCAAGGGCGAAGTCGGTACTCTTGCCACGGCCCTGGCCGGCAAGATTCTCGGTGCCAAGCTTGAAAGCGACGACGTGCAGTCCTCGATGATCGACAAGATGATCGACGACCTGGACACGAACGACAAGAAGTGATTCCGGCGTTCCGGAAAGGGAGGTGACCAATGCGAGGAGAGGCATCCCGCATCTCGGATCGCGTTTCGCGTGACGAGTTGGCGCCCAAGCTGCGCTCGACCGGCAAGGACGCATGGCGTATCGGCAACGAACTGTTCACGATCACCAACGTGCTTGACCACACCGTGCAGCTCGAACGCGCTCTCACCGATCCGTCACGTCCGGTCGACGACAAGATCGGCGTGCTCAAGGAGCTCATCGGTGCCCAGGCCCATCCCATGACCCTGGGGATCATGAGCGATCTGGTCGGTCGCAAATGGAGCCGTGCCGCACACATCGCCAACGCCGTCGAAGACTTCGGCGTTGACGCCATGATGTACTACGCGGATGCCACGGGCGTCACCCTGCGCGTGTCCGTGGAACTGGCCGAGCTGCATTCCGCGCTGCTCAACCTGCCGGTTCTGCGTTCGAAGCTCAATGACGACAGCGTGCCCGCCAAGGCGCGCATCGATCTGCTGAACGCCGTGCTGGGCAAGACCGAGTTCAACGAGGTCACGCTCCGGCTGGCGGAACACGCCGCGTGCAACCCGCGCAACCGGCGCTATCTGGAGACCATCCAGTGGCTGATCAACAAGTTCTCGCGTCACATGGGCGAGTCGATGATTACCGTGACCACCGCGTCGCCGCTGAACATCGACCAGATCAAGCGACTGACCGACGTATATTCCGCGAAGCTCGACCATCCGGTGCACATCAACTCGGTTGTCGACCCCACGGTCCTCGGCGGCATGCGCATCCAGGTCGGCGACGAGGTCACGGACAACACCGTGGTCGCCCAGCTCCAGCAGCTGCAACGCACGGTAAGGGCGAAAGCCTGACGATACGGTTCCGGGCCGCGCCACACGCGGCGACGGAGTCCGACTTGAAATTTTCCAACAATAAGGAGTGATCATGGCAGAACTTACCATTGATCCCGCCACGATACGCAAGGCGCTCGATGATTTCGTCGAGTCGTACAAGCCGAGTGACACCCCCACCCAGGAAGTGGGCTATGTCGCGACGGCCGGCGACGGCATTGCGCACGTGACGGGACTGCCTGGTTGCATGGCCAACGAGCTGCTGACCTTCGAGGACGGCACGCTCGGCCTGGCGTTCAATCTTGACGCCCGTGAGATCGGCGTGGTTATCCTCGGCGATTTCGCAGGCATCGAGGAAGGCCAGGAGGTCCGACGCACCGGCGAAGTGCTCTCCGTGCCCGTCGGCGACGGCTATCTCGGCCGCACCGTGGACCCGCTGGGCAACCCGATCGATGGTCTGGGTGAAATCAAGGGCATTGAAGGGCGTCGAATCCTCGAAGCCCAGGCTCCTGACGTTATGCACCGTCATCCCGTCGACGAACCGCTGTCCACCGGCCTGAAGGCCATCGACGCGATGACGCCGATCGGCCGCGGCCAGCGTCAGCTCATCATCGGAGACCGCCAGACCGGCAAGACCGCAATCGCGATCGACACCATCATCAACCAGAAGAAGAACTGGGAGACGGGCGACCCGAAGAAGCAGGTGCGCTGCATCTACGTGGCCATCGGTCAGAAGGGTTCGACCATCGCATCCGTGCGCCAGAGCCTCGAAGAGGCCGGTGCCATGGAGTACACCACCATCGTGGCCTCCCCGGCTTCCGATTCCGCAGGCTTCAAGTACATCGCGCCGTACACCGGCTCGGCCATCGGCCAGCACTGGATGTACCACGGCAAGCACGTGCTCATCGTCTTCGACGACCTGTCGAAGCAGGCCGAAGCCTACCGTTCGATCTCGCTGCTGCTGCGCCGCCCGCCGGGGCGTGAAGCGTACCCTGGCGACGTCTTCTACCTGCATTCGCGTCTGCTCGAACGCTGCGCGAAGGTCTCCGACGATCTGGGCGGCGGTTCCATGACCGGCCTGCCGATCGTCGAGACCAAGGCGAACGACGTGTCCGCGTACATCCCGACCAACGTGATCTCCATCACCGACGGCCAGATCTTCCTGCAGTCCGATCTGTTCAACGCCAACCAGCGTCCCGCCGTGGACGTCGGCATCTCGGTCTCCCGAGTCGGTGGCGCCGCACAGACCAAGGCCCTGAAGAAGGTCTCCGGCACGCTGAAGATCTCGCTGGCGCAGTACCGTTCGCTGGAATCCTTCGCGATGTTCGCGTCTGATCTGGACGCCGCGTCCAAGAACCAGCTGAACCGTGGCTCGCACCTGACCGAGCTGCTCAAGCAGCCGCAGTTCTCGCCGTATTCGATGGAACAGGAAGTCGTCTCCGTGTGGGCCGGCACCCATGGCAAGATGGATGATCTGCCGCTGGGCGACGTGCTGCCGTTCGAGCACGCGCTGCTCGATTATCTGGAGCACAGCACCGACATCCTCAAGACCATCCGTGAGACCGAGAACTTCACGCCTGACACCGAAGCCGCCTTGGACGAGGCCGTCGAAGCGTTCCGCGAGACGTACGTGACCAAGGCCGGCAAGCCGCTGGTCGTGAAGAAGTCCTCGACGCGCAAGCCCGTGCCCGTGGAGCAGGAGAAGATCATCGCCAAGGCCGACAAGCCCGCGCACGATCCGACCAAGCACCCGATGGCTGGAGAAAAGAAGTAGCCCATGGGATCGCAACTCGCATTGAAGGGCAGGATCGCCTCTACGGGATCGCTGGAGAAGATTTTCAACGCCCAGGAGATGATCGCGTCTTCGCATATCGCCAAGGCCCGTGACGTGGCCCTGAACGCGAAGCCGTACGCCGATGCGATTTTCGATGCCGTTCAGGCTGTGGTAGCCCACACCCGTATCACGCATCCGATTGTCAAGAAGGAGGAGGACAACCCCAAGGTTGCCGTCCTCGCCTTGACGGCGGATCGTGGCATGGCCGGCGCATACACCTCGTCGATCATCCGTGAGACCGAGGAACTGCTCACGCGACTCGACGACGCCGGCAAGCAGCCGGAACTCTACGTGTATGGCCGGCGCGGCGTGACGTACTACAAGTACCGCAACCGCGCAATCGCCGACACGTGGGAGGGGGATACCGACAAGCCGGGCGTTGAAATCGCCGAGGCCATCTCCAACGCACTGATGACCGCCTACATGAAGCCGGCCAGCCAGGGCGGGGTCTCCGAACTCTACATCGTCTACACCGAGTTCATCAACATGGTGGTGCAGAAGGTGCGCGTGCTGCGTATGCTTCCCGTCGAAGTGGTCGAGGCCAAGGTCGAATCCGGCCCGGGCATGTCGCGCGAGAGCGAGGGCGACAACGCCGCCAGCTCCAAGGTGCGCCCGTTGTACCGCTTCGAGCCCAGCTTGGACAAGGTGATGGATGCCATCCTGCCGAAGTACATCCAGTCGCGTATTCACGAATGCCTGCTGGAGGCGGCCGCGTCCGAGACCGCGAGCAGGCAGAACGCCATGCACACGGCGACGGAGAACGCGCGTAACCTGATCGACTCGCTGACCCGTAAGATGAACGCCTCCCGTCAGGCGTCCATCACCCAGGAACTTACCGAAATCATCGGCAGCGCCGACGCGCTGAACACAAAGGAAGAGTAGGAACGCATATGGCTGACAATCAGACCACAGCGGCTCCCGAGACGGCTGCAGAGCCGATCAATGGACGTGTGACGCGTATCCAGGGTTCGGTTATCGACGTCGAATTCCCGGTGGGCCACCTGCCCGATATCTACAACGCCCTGACCGTCGAGCTGACCAACACCGGCGCTCACGAGGAAGGCGAGACCGCGCACACGATCACGCTTGAGGTCGAGCAGCACCTTGGCGACTCCACCGTGCGCGCCGTGGCCCTGAAGCCCACCGACGGCCTCGTCCGCGGCGCTTCGGTGCACGACACCGGCAGCTCGATTTCCGTGCCCGTCGGCGACGTGACCCTGGGCCACGTGTTCGACGTGACCGGTCACGTGCTGAACAAGAAGGCCGACGAGACCATCAAGGTCACCGAACGCTGGCCCATCCACCGCAAGCCGCCGGCATTCGACCAGCTGGAGTCCAAGACCCAGATGTTCGAAACCGGCATCAAGGTCATCGATCTGCTGACCCCGTACGTGCAGGGCGGCAAGATCGGTCTGTTCGGTGGTGCAGGCGTCGGCAAGACCGTGCTGATCCAGGAGATGATCCAGCGCGTCGCCCAGAACCACGGCGGCGTGTCCGTGTTCGCCGGCGTCGGCGAGCGTACCCGTGAGGGCAACGACCTCATCGGCGAGATGGGCGAGGCCGGCGTTCTGGAGAAGACCGCACTGGTCTTCGGCCAGATGGATGAGCAGCCGGGCACCCGTCTGCGCGTCCCGCTGACCGCACTGACCATGGCCGAGTACTTCCGCGACGTGCAGAACCAGGACGTGCTGTTGTTCATCGACAACATCTTCCGCTTCACGCAGGCCGGCTCCGAGGTCTCCACGCTGCTGGGCCGCATGCCCTCCGCCGTGGGTTACCAGCCGAACCTGGCCGACGAGATGGGCTCCCTCCAGGAGCGCATCACCTCGACCCGAGGCCACTCCATCACCTCGCTGCAGGCCATCTACGTGCCCGCCGACGATTACACCGACCCGGCCCCGGCGACGACCTTCGCCCACCTGGACGCGACCACCGAGCTTTCTCGTGACATCGCATCCAAGGGCATCTACCCGGCCGTCGACCCGCTGAGCTCCACCTCGCGAATCCTTGATCCGCGTTACGTCGGCCAGGCCCACTACGACTGCGCCAACCGCGTCAAGGCCATTCTGCAGCGTAACAAGGAGCTGCAGGACATCATCGCCCTGATTGGTATCGACGAGCTTTCGGAAGAGGACAAGACCACCGTCAACCGCGCCCGCCGCATCGAGCAGTTCCTCGGCCAGAACTTCTACGTGGCCGAGAAATTCACCGGTCGTCCGGGCTCCTACGTGCCGGCCGACGAGACCATCGAGGCCTTCACCCGCATCTGCGACGGCGTTTACGACGACGTCCCGGAGCAGGCGTTCTCCGGCATCGGCGGCATCGACGACCTCGAAAAGAAGTGGCACGATCTGCAGAAGGAACTTGGTGAGTGATGGCTGAATCGTCAAAGGCCCTGATGCAGGTCAACATCGTCGCCGCCGATCACCCGGTGTGGCACGGCACGGCGAAGTCCGTCACCATCCCCGCCTCCGAAGGCGAGATGGGTATTCTGGCCGACCACGAGCCGGTGCTCACGGTGATCAAGGGAGGCACGGTTTCGGTCGTGGATCCCGCAGGCGAGCGCCATGCGTTCGAGGTCAGTGACGGATTCATCTCCTTCGATTTCAACAAGCTCACGGTTGCCGTCGAACGCGGCCGTGATGTGGTCCGCACTGAAGGACCCGGTATCGAATAGCGAGCTCTTCGGCACGGCAGCGGCTGTGCCGTTGCGCTCGCACTGGGCGTCGTCTGCATCCCGCAGGCGGCGCCCTTTTTGTGTTATCTACTCGGTGTTATCCCCCGTCAATGCCCGGCGCACTCCACCACTCCCGCCAAAATACGGGTTGAAATAGCCGAAATCCGCAATTCCCCGTGTGAAATCGCCGTTTTTGGATCCTGAAACGGCGATTTCACACGGGGAATTGCTCAAAGCGGCGATTTCAACCCGTATTTTGGCGTTCGATACGCTCGCGCTGTCGGCGCGGCCGTACGTTTCATGCCTGTTACTGGTCCGAGAGGCGCTCCCTCCCCTCCGCGCGTACTGTACACTGGTGTGACGTGCGCGTTATTGTTGCTGATTGCTCTGCTGAATATTCCGGTCGCCTCAGTGCGTCGCTTCCTCCCGCGAAGCGCGTTCTGCTCATAAAGGCCGACAACAGTCTGCTGATCTTCTCCGAACTCGGCTCATACAAGCCGCTCAACTGGATGGCTGCGCCCTGCACTTTGAAGGACGTCACCCCGGACTCTGTTGAGGACGCGGACGGGCCTGCCCCCGAGCATATCCTTCGCGTCTGCGCCGACAAGACCAGCGACGTCTTGGAAGTCTCCCTGTACCACGTCTACTCCGACACCACCTATGACCTCGGCATCGATCCCGGCCTCATCAAGGACGGCGTCGAAGACCACCTCCAGCGTTATCTCTCCGAACAGATCGACCGCATCGGCCCCGGTTCCAAGCTCATCCGCCGCGAATACCCCACCGCAATCGGCCCCGTCGACATCATGGCCCTCAACGCCGACGGCGAGCACGTCGCCATCGAGATCAAACGCCACGGCGGCATCGACGGCGTCGAGCAGCTCACCCGCTACTGCGAGCTCCTCAACCGCGACCCCCTCCTCGCCCCCGTCCACGGCATCTTCGCCGCCCAGACCATCACCCCTCAGGCCCGCGTCCTCGCCCAGGACCGCGGTTTCGAATGCCTCATCCTCGATTATGACGAGATGAAGGGTAGGGAAGATGATTCCCTTCGCCTCTTCTGAACACGCCTGAACACACCGCGATGGCGCGTTACCTGCGTTGCTCCTCAGTCGCGGTACCTTTATTACCGCTTCCTTCGGTGCGTCTTGGCACCGCGCGCATCGCGGCGTGTTCAGGGGTGTGTTGTGTGGTGGCGCGTTACCTGCATCGCTCCTCAGTCGCGGTGCGCTCAGGCGGTATGCATGCGGCCCAGGGCGATGGCGGTGCGTAACACGTAGGCCTCGCGCGCGTCGGCGGCGTCCCAGCCGGTGGTTTCGGCGGCCCGCTTCAAACGGTACCGCACCGTGTTCGGGTGTACGCTCAATTCCTTGGCCGTGGTCTCCAACGAGCCGCCGTTGCGCAGGAACGTGGACACGGTCTCCAAAGTAGGATCGTCCGGCCCCGCCGTCTGCAGACTGGCATATACCGTATTCACCAGCTCGTCCACGGCATCCTGATCCCCCAGCAGCGCCCGCTCAGGCAGCACGTCATCGGCACGCATCGGGCGCGGAACCTGCGGCAATGCGGGAGCCGCCGCAATCGCCGAACGGACCGCCTGCACCGTGCGGCAGGCACCCTCGACACCGCGGCGCAAAGGTCCCAGGCACACCGGCGCCTTCGTCGAGAACGCCGACAGCGTATTGGTACACGTTACATCGGGCGTCGCCGCCGCACGCGGCATGATCAGCGCCACGCACAGACCGTTCGTCGTCCCCGTCACGCACGGCCCGCCGCCCAGATCATGCACGGTCCTGCGGATCGCGGCCCTTGTGCCCGCCATCGTGTGCAACGGCTTGCCACCGATGGCAAAGCACAGAAAATCATCCGAAAAATCAAGAATCCCCAGAATCGCCGCGGCACGCTCATCCGCCAACCCATTGACCAGACACGCGAACGCCACCGATTCCAGTCGGGAATCGGCGTCATCCTGAGCGGAACCACTGCTCAGCAGGTCAAGGAAGTCAACGGAACCATGCTCCGTGTCGAAATCGGTCATACCGTCCAGCATAGCCGAACCGTCTGCAAGCGTCACCAGTCGTCACCGGATGTCCGCGTTGCGCCGCGCCCGCTGCGACTCCCGCCAGAACGTGAGCACCACGAATCCGAACACGAACGCCACCGGCAGCATATGTCGCTCGAAATTGTTCGCGGGCGCGGTGATCATCACGCCCATGAGCAGCAGCAGCGGCAGATGCATGACCAGTGTGCGCCACCGGCGAAGCACCACTTCGGCCGCGCCGATCAGCAGCGTCATCATCACATACAGGTTGCCGTGAGCCACCCATCCCAGCACCGGAATCTCACCGAACTGCTTTGCGCCCTCGGCGATGGACTGCCGCCACTCGCTGCACCAGTATTTGATCCACGTGGTCTGGTCTGTCACATAATCGCTGTTCACGTAGTAATCCATCGACACGTACGGCTGATCCATCGGGTTGAAATAGCCGAAGCACTTCGCCAGCAGCGCGTCGATGGCGGTGACGGGATCGGCCTTGACGATCTGCCACCAGGCGCTATTGAACCGGGCCATGTCCTCCTTTGTGACCGACCGCCAGCGGTAGCTTACCTTCTTCGACTGGATGCCGGACGACTTCACCGGGTCGGCATCCTGCGGCTGGTAGGCGTCGGCCATCTGATCGAGATTGAAGATCGGCGCGATCTCCTCCCTGGCGGACTGCGGTATGCTGCCCGGATTGCGCTTGGCGATGCGGGCGATCTGCTGCAGCTGGACGCCGTGGCTTTCGATCGGATCGCCGCTGATGATCGCACCGGTGCGGGTCAGCATCACGACGCCGCCATGCAGCACGATGACCGGCAGCAGCAACGCGACGACGTACGCCTTCCAGCGGCGATGGTCGGAAAGCAGCGCAAGAATCAGCTGCAGCACGATGATGTACCAAGCGTACTTCGCGCTCGCCAGCATCACCACGCAGGCCAGGATCAATGCGATAAGGCTGCGGCGGCGCAGCCTGACCACCTTGTCGCCCTTGCCTCGCCACGTACGGAACAGCTCGTACCACACGCCGAACGCCCACACGAACGAGAACGCGAACAGAGGCGATTTCGTCAGCGAGATCGTCGAGAACACCGCGAGCGGACAGCATAGGAAGAACAGGATAATCACCAGACGCGAGAACCATCCCGAGGCGCCTTCGGGCAGGCGTCCGTTCCCGGCACATGCCCGCGCCGCGAAGCCGGGGGAGGCGTACCCGCGCTCCGGATGCGTGAAATCAAGCATGACCAGTGCCATCAGCCCGCGTTCGGGATGCGTGAAGTCAATGCCGGCGCGGCGCGGCAGCCACGGCAAGTTGAAGAACCGGTTGGCGGTGGCGGCGCAGCAGAACGCGGCGAACAGGAACTGCGCGGATGACAGCACCACGAATCCGACATCGTTGGAATCGGTGAAATACCGGGAGACCGACAGCACGGCACCATACAGTACCGTCAGCACGATGTTGTGCTGATCGGTCAGGTACGTCGGATTCGACGGCCATATGTAGTGCGCGGTCGGATAGATGTCCATCGGCACGAATGAGAAGAATCCGATATACGGCTGATCCAGGCCGGTCCATTGGTTCCAGGCCCAGCTGAACTCGCGAGCCTGAGAGCGGATGTCGGCGCCGAACGCGGACAGCAGCGTCGTCGGCACCCAAAGCCAGCCGATGAACAGGATCAGTGCGATTTTCCACCACCGGTCGGTGGCACGTACGCATACCCGGGCGAGGAACCGTCCGGTCCGGCTGACCCACGAGCCGGGAGCGGATGCCAGGAGCCGCGCGGCCGCGCGACGTGCGCCCGCCGGAATCAGGCGCCGTGGATGCAGGCCGTTCTTGCCGCTGGACCAGCCGAACACCGGTATGCCGTTCGCCCAGCGAGTCATTGCGACCACGGCGGCGAATGGTACAAGGAATCCGACAACGGCAAACAACCAGTTCACCGCGCCGAAATCCGCGATCGAGGAGTCTGCCCAGTAGAGCGGCCCCACCGCCACGCACAAGGCGATCCACAGGCAGGCCGCGACGGCCAGCGTCCATCGCGCCACGGCCGCGAGACGCGCGAGGGCGATGCCGGTGGCGCGTCGTGACCTGCCGCCGCTGCCTCCGCGCCCGCCGCGGGCCGGGGTGGCGCTGGAGTGATCCGTGATGTGAGCTGTGGTCATGTCATGGTATTCTACCGATGCGCCTTGAACGGCGGCGATCGTGCCATTGCCGGCATTTGCCGTAGGACGATATCGGGCATAATCTGAAGGCATGTCGGAAACAACAAGGGGAATCATTCCAAACATGCCACGCACCACCGAGGTGGCTGACAATGTGATTGCGGTGGTGGAAACCGCATCGACCAATACGCTGGCGCGGCAGATGCTGCGCGACGGCACCATGGCGCCTCCGGCCGACGGGGGTGCCGGTGTGGCCGTGGTGGCCACTGATGTGCAGAGCGCGGGCCGCGGCCGGCTGGAACGCACATGGGTGAGTGCTCCCGGCGAATCGATGACCTGCTCGTACATCGCCACGCTGCCGGCGGGCGTGATCGCCGACGGCAGCGTAAACGGCTGGCTGACGGTGATCGCCGGGTTTGCCGCGCTGGATGCGCTGCGGGGCGCGCTCGCCGAATGTGGGGTGGCCAGTGAAGATTGCGGTCTGCGGCTCAAGTGGCCGAATGACCTGTTCTGCCAGGGACGCAAGCTGGGTGGCATCCTCACCGAGATGGTGCCGCTGCCCGGGCGCGATGACAGCGCGGCGCTGGTGATCGGCATCGGCATCAACCTCGCGATACCGGCCGACCGGTTGCCCACGGAGCAGTCCACGTCACTGCAACTGCATGTGCAAGGGCTGCCCGATGCCCGGACACTGCGTGATATGATCGCCGCGCATATCGTGCGGTCGCTGAGTTCCCGACTGAGCGGTTTCGTGGCAGACCCGCATGCCGCCGCCGAGCGGCTGCGCGAGGAGACCTCCTGCGTGTGCTGGACGCTGGGACGTCGTGTTGAGGCGCGCTTCACCGATGGTTCGGTGCTGACCGGTACGGCGACGGCGCTGAACGCCGATGCGTCGCTGAGCGTGCGTGACGATGCGGGCGAAAACCATGTCGTGCACACGGCCGACGTCGGCGTATTGCCGCTGTAGTCGCAGCGAACGGTTCTCAATAAGAAAGGTGTGAGCCTGCATCCGTCCGAAATGAACAAAAAATATGGAAGAAGCCCGGAATTCCGGGCTTCTTCCATATGAGCGTTTGTGCGGGAATGTTAGAAATCCTCGCACAAACGCTATTGAGAACCGTTCGCTGCGACAACAGCGACGCGAATCAGAACAGCTTGGCCAGACCGGTCGCCGCGAGCGACGCGACGACGGCCTTGATGACATCGCCGATCACGAAGCCCATCGACGCAATCGCCACGGTCGTGAACGGAACATGCATGACCATGGACTGAATCGTGATGCCGAACAGGTACAGCACCACCAGGTTGCCGGCCAGTGAGGCGCCGAAGTAGCGGACGGCGGTCAGCGCGGCGTGCGGAGCCGAGTCAAGACGCGCCTTGCCGCGTAGCAGGGCGGTGACGATTACGGCCGGCAGGAAGCCGATCAGGAAGCCCGCGCTCGGGCCGAACAGGGCGGCGGTGGAGGCGCCGCCGGCGAACACCGGCAGTCCGGCCGCGCCGGCGGCCAGATACAGCACCACCGCGCTGCCTGCCTGACGCCAGCTGAGCATCAGACCTGCCAGCATCATGACGAAGGTCTGCAGCGTGATCGGCACCGGGGTGCCAGGGATCGAAATCTCACCAGCTGCCGAAGCGAGCCACATGAGGACGGCGAACAGCACCGGCTTGCCGATGGTCGAAGCCAGCATACGGCCGCGCTGGGCGGTGGAAACAGTACGTTCGGACATGAATAACCCCTCTCGATGATGAAAGAACGGACGGCGAGTGTCCCCCCGTTGTCGCCAATGATAGAAAGCCCTCGCCTTAGACGGCCTGTCGGGAACATACAAAAGTCGAGACGGCCTTTTGTGGATGTTCGCCGGTTACGGTGCCGGAACTTACGTGGCCGTTTGTCTTCGCTCTACAAAATATCGCCGCCGTTTTTGTCGAAAACTTGACTCCGCGCTCGCGCGCATACGGCGATAGTGGAATATATGGGAAATATCGTCAAAAAAATACTCGTCGCCAACCGCGGCGAGATCGCGCTGCGCGTGGTGAGAACCGCCCGGGAGATGGGGATTTCCACGGTGGCGGTGTACTCCGAACAGGACCGCAACGCCCAGTACGTCCAGCTGGCCGACGAGTCGTACCTGCTGTCGGGTGACACATACGCGAGCACATACCTCAACGAGGACCTGTTGATCGGCATCCTGCACCGGTCCGGCGCGAACGCCGTGCACCCCGGCTACGGATTCCTCTCCGAGGTGCCGAGCTTCGCCGACAAGGTCGAGAAAGCGGGCGCGATCTGGGTGGGGCCGCATCCGCAGGCGCTGATCGACCTCGGCGACAAGATCACCGCGCGTCGCGTGGCGAAGTCCGCGCAGGTGCCGCCGGTGCCGGGCATCAGCGAGCCGGTGCGCGAGCTGCGCACGCTGCTGGACTTCTCGCACACGTACGGCTACCCGGTGATGATGAAGCGCACCGACGGCGGTGGCGGCCGAGGCATCACCGTCGTGCACGACGATGACGAGATGCGTCGCTTCTACATGAACCATGACGCGATGCAGGGCGGCGACCTGGACGAGTACTTCATCGAGAAGTTCATCGACAAGGCCCGCCACGTGGAGACCCAGTGCGGCCGCGACCGTTTCGGCGACTTCACCGTGTACTCGACGCGTGACTGCTCTGTGCAGCGGCGCAACCAGAAGCTCGTCGAGGAGGCCCCCGCTCCGTTCCTGCCGGACGAGGTCATCAACCAGCTGGAGACGTATTCGCGCAGCCTGTTCAACAAGGTCGACTACATCGGTCTGGGCACGTGCGAGTTCATGGTGACCCCGCATCGCAAGGTGTACTTCCTGGAGGTCAACCCGCGTCTGCAGGTCGAGCACACGGTCAGCGAGGAGGTGTGCGGGCTCGACCTGGTGCGCGAGCAGATCGATATCGCCGACGGCGGCCACCTGACACCGGCCCCCGCGCCGCGCGGCCACAGCTTCGAGCTGCGCATCACCAGCGAGGATCCGGCGACGAACCTGACGCCGTCCTCCGGCACGCTGGAGCGCATCGTCTGGCCGTCCGGCCCCGGCCTGCGCATCGATACCGGCGTGGAGCAGGGAGACACGGTCTCGCCGAAGTTCGATTCGATGATGGGCAAGGTCGTGATCACCGCGCAGAGCCGTGAGGCGGCTGTCGCCCGCGTGCGCCGCGCGCTCGACGAACTCGTGATCGAGGGCGTGCCGACCCCGGTCAGCCTGTTCAAGCAGATCTTCAACGACGATGAGTTCACCGCCGAGCATGGTCATCTCTTCGACGTGAGCACGAAGTGGCTGGAGCGCAAGTACCTCAACCATGAGCCGCAGACCGTGCGCTCGGGACAGCCGGCGTCGCTCAGCGGCGAAGGCCAGGACGCCGGCGCGAAGGCCCCGACGAGCGAAAGCTTCGTCATCGAGGTCGACGACCGCCGTGTCAAGCTCACCGTGCCGACCGACATCGTCAACAACCTCATGGGAGCGGGGCGTTCGCGCGGAGCCAAGCGCCCGTCGCAGCCGCTGCGAGGCCAGGGGCTGCACGCCATCGCGGAGAAGAAGGAGCACAACGACGGCAAGTCCGGCGTCATCGCCTCGCCCATGCAGGCGGTGGTCACGCGCATCAACGTCGCGGAAGGCCAGTCCGTCACCAAGGGCGACCTGCTGGTGGTGCTGGAGTCGATGAAGATGGAGAACTACGTGTACGCGCCGGTCAACGGCACGGTCGCGAAGATCTTCGTCGCGCCCGCCACCGGCGTCGAGGCCGGCGAGACGCTGGTCGCGATGGACGTCGACGGCGCCAAGGCGCGCGACAAGTCCGGCGCGGTGGATGACGGCGGCAAGTCCGCAAGCACCGCGAAGAACGGCAAGGAGGGCAAGTGATGACCGATATCATGAACTCGCCGGCCGTGAAACAGGTCATGAAACAACCTGGGCACGTCTCGGCGGACGGCGCCGCACAGGCGCAGGGCGAGCAGCCGATCCGCGCAGCGGTGGTACGCGCGGCGGAACTCGCGCGTGACGCTGAATCCAACGCGCGCACCCGCCAGCACGCCAAGGGCAAGATGACCGCCCGCGAGCGGCTCGGACTGCTGCTCGACACCGGCTCGTTCGAGGAGATCGGCCGGTTCCGCGGCGGCGACATCAACGGCGGCAAGGCCGGTTCGGCCGTCATCACCGGATTCGGTGACGTGTACGGCCGCAAGATCGCCGTCTACGCGCAGGACTTCTCCGTCAGGGGAGGCACGCTGGGTCGTGCCGAAGGCGAGAAGATCTGCCACCTGATGGACATGGCGCTGGACCTGAAGGTGCCGATCGTCGCGATCGTCGACTCCGGCGGCGCCCGCATCCAGGAAGGCGTCGCCGCGCTGACGCAGTACGGCCACATCTTCCGCAAGACCTGCGACGCCAGCGGCTTCGTCCCGCAGATCTCGCTGATCCTGGGTCCGTGCGCCGGCGGCGCCGTGTACTGCCCGGCGCTGACCGACCTGATCGTCATGACCAAGGAGAACTCCGACATGTTCGTCACCGGCCCGGACGTCGTCAAGGCGGCCACCGGTGAGACGATCAGCATGAACGACCTCGGCGGCGGACTCGTGCACAGCACGAAATCCGGCGTTGCGCACTACCTCGGCGAGGACGAGGCCGACGCGATCGACTACGCGCGCACGGTGCTTGCCTACCTGCCGTCGAACAGCGACGCCCAGCCCCCGATGTACGCCTATGCGGCGACTCGCGCGGACCGCGAGACCGCGAAACGCCTTACCGACATCGTGCCGGACAACGACCGCCAGCCGTATGACGTGCTCGACGTGATCCGCTGCATCGTCGACTACGGCGAATTCGTGCAGGTGCACGAGCTGTTCGCCACGTCCGCCGTCGTCGGATTCGCCTGCATCGACGGCCGGCCGATCGGCGTGGTCGCCAACCAGCCGAACGTTCGCGCCGGCATCCTCGACGTGGACGCCTCCGAAAAGGTGGCGCGGTTCGTGCGTCTGTGCGACTCGTTCAACCTGCCGGTCATCACGCTCGTGGACACCCCCGGATACAAGCCGGGCGCCGATCAGGAGCACGCCGGCATCATCCGCCGCGGCGCCAAGGTGATCTACGCTTACGCGAACGCGCAGGTGCCGATGGTCACCGTCGTGCTGCGCAAGGCGTTCGGCGGCGCGTACATCGTGATGGGATCCAAGGCGATCGGCGCGGACATGAACTTCGCGTGGCCCAGCTCGCAGATCGCGGTGCTCGGCGCCACCGGCGCGGTGAACATCATCCACCGCAAGGACTTCGTCAAGGCCAAGGAGGCCGGCGAGGACGTCGACGCGCTGCGGGCCAAGCTCGCCGCCGAATACGAGCGCACCACCGTCAACGCGAACCTGTCGCTCGAAATGGGCGAGATCGACGCGATGATCGATCCCGAGCAGACCCGTCAGGCCATCGCCGAATCGCTGCGACTGCTCGCCGACAAGAAGCGCGTGCGCCGCACCACCAAGCATCACGGCAACCAGCCGCTGTAGTCCATCCCGCCGCGGCGGCCACTCCGCGGCACAACAGATTTTGAGCCGATACCGGCAATGGCGGCTCCGCACAATGTCCAAATAAAAGAAGGAACACCAACCCATGTCAGACCCCAATTTCTTTCTCAGTCGGCTCAACGGCGAACCTCATGCGCTCGCTTTCGGCGGACAGTCCACACCCTGGCCGGTTGCGCTCGCTGACCTGACCAATGATCCGGCGCTCGAAGCCACGCTGCGCGGCCATGTCGCCGCGGCGAACACGATGCTCGCCCCCGTGGCCGCCGACCTGCTTGCCACCACCGGACGCGCCGTCGACCTGTTCGGCTTCAAGCCGACCCCGGCACGGCTCGGTGCCGCCGCCGCGGCGACCGTCAGCGTCGAAGGCATCGCACTCACTCAGCTCGGCGCGCTGATCGACGCCGCCGGTCTCGGCCTTGACGTGGCGAACACCGCCCCCGTCGCCGTGCTCGGCCATTCGCAGGGCGTGCTTGGCGCGCACATGGTCAACGTCATCCGCAAGGCCGGCTCCATCGAGGCCGCGGGCCAGCAGATCGACGAGATCCTGGCCATCGCCGAGCTGATCGGCGTGGCCGGCACCCGCAAGGCGCGCGAGCTCGCGCTCACCGCGCAGCACGCCGGCGCCACTCCGATGCTGTCTGTGCGCGGCGCCACCAAGCGCCAGGTCGAGGTGCTCGCATCCCGCGTGCCGAACCCGCGCGGCCCGATCAGCATCGCCGTCACCAACTCCAGCAACAACCACGTGCTCTCCGGCTACCCGGAGGACCTTGCCGCCTTCGAGGTCGAGGCCGGCAAGGAGCACAAGCGTCAGCAGACACTGCGTGACGAGAAGGTCCGCGGCGGCGCGGTGTTCGGGCCCGTCCTCGAATACCTGGAGGTCACGCTGCCGTTCCACTCGCCGCTGATGGCCGATGCCGTCGAGCAGGCCGTGGCCTGGGCGCACGCCTGCGGCTTCAAGGAGACCCGTACGCGCGAGCTGGCCGCCGAAGTGCTGCTCAACCACGTCGATTGGGCGGCCCGCGTCAAGGCGATGCTGGAATCCTGCGATCCGTCCAAGCTGTGGATCGTCGACTTCGGCCCGGGCAACACGCTCGGCAAGCTCATCGGCAACCTGATCCAGGGCACCGGCGTCGGCGTGGTCGAAGCCACCACGATGGCCGAGCGTTCCGCGCTGTCCACCATGGAGGACGAGCCCGTCCGCACCCAGAACTGGAAGACGTTCGCGCCGAAGGTGTTGCACACTCCCGCCGGCGACAAGATCCGCACCAAGTTCACCGACCTGACCGGCAAACCGCCGGTGCTGCTGCCCGGCATGACCCCGACCACCGTGGATCCCGAGATCGTGGCCGCGGCCGCGAACGCCGGCTATTGGGCCGAGATCGGCGGCGGCGGCCAGGTGACCGCCGACGTGTTCGACCGTCATGTCGCCGAGCTGGAGAACCTGCTCGAAGAAGGCCGCACGGTCGAATTCAACGCGATGTTCATGGATCGCTACCTTTGGAACCTGCAGTTCGGCCCCTCCGGCATCGTGCCGAAGAAGCGCGCGTCCGGCACGCCGATCGACGGCGTGATCGTCTCGGCCGGCATCCCCGAGCTCGACGAGGCCAAGGCGCTCGTCGCCTCCCTGCAGGCGGACGGCCTGCCCTACGTCGGCTTCAAGCCCGGCACCGTCGCGCAGATCCGCCAGGTCGTGGCGATTGCCAAGGCCGTGGCCCCCACGACGATCCTGATGCAGGTCGAAGGCGGTTCGGCCGGCGGCCACCACTCCTGGGAGTCGCTGGACGACCTGCTGACCTCCACCTACGCCGAGGTGCGCGCATGCAGCAACCTCGTGCTGGTCGCCGGCGGCGGCATCGGTACGCCGGAGCGCGCGGCCGACTACATCTCCGGCCAGTGGGCGCGCGCCTACGACCTGCCCGACATGCCGGTCGACGGCGTGCTCATCGGCACCGCCGTCATGACCGCCAAGGAGGCCCACACCAGCCCCGCGGTCAAGCAGCTGCTCGTCAAGACACCCGGCATCACCGACACGTCGGCCGACGCCGACCCGTTCGCGCCCGCCGGCGAGAAGTGGGTGCCGTCCGGCAAGTCAGTCGGCGGAGTCTCCTCCGGCCTGAGCCACCTTCACGCCGACATCTACGAGGTCGAGAACGCCTCCGCCGCCTGCGGTCGTCTGCTGGTGCGCGTCATGAAGCACCCCGAAGAGCTGGAAAGCCGCCGCGACGAGATCATCAAGGCGCTCGACGCCGCCGCCAAGCCGTACTTCGGCGACCTCGCCTCGATGACCTACGTCGAGTGGGCCGAGCGTTTCGTCGACCTGGTGTTCCCCGTGGTCGACCCGACGTATTCGCTGCGCTTCCTGCACCTGCTGCAGCGCATCGAAGCCCGTGTGTGCGGTCAGGAATCCGGCGAGTTCACCTCGCTGTTCGCCGGCGTGGACGATGTCGCCTCCGATCCGAAGGCCGCCATCGCCAAGCTGGAAGCCGCCTACCCGCAGGTTGCCGAAATCCACGTGACCCCGGCCGATGTGGCTTGGTTCCCGGTACTCGTGAGCGAATATCCCAAGCCCATGCCGTTCGTGCCGGTCATCGACAATGACCTGCTGCGCCGGTGGGGCCAGGATCAGCTGTGGCAGTCCGAGGACGCCCGCTATTCCGCCGATTCCGTGCGCGTGATTCCCGGCCCGATCTCCGTGGCCGGCATCACCACCGTCGACGAGCCCGTCGCCCACATCCTCGGCCGTTTCGAGGCCGCGGCCCTGGAGCGCACCCGCGAACTGCAGTCCGGTGCCTCCACCGACGCCTACAGCGAGCTCGGCGGCGCCGAGAGCGCCGAAGCGTTCATCCGCACCTGCCCGAATATCTCCTGGGTCGGCCACCTGACCACGAACCCGGCATACGGAACGCAGGTCGGCGACGCCAACTATGAGATCATCGACCGCGGCGCTTCCGAGCAGGGCGAGGAATACGACCTCGACATCCATCTCGACACGTACTGGGACAACGATCCGGACGGTGGCGTCTCCAAGCACGCCGTGCGCGACATCGTCATCCCGTTGACGCTGCGCGGCACCGAAACCGGCCTGCTGCCGGTCGTCAACCGCGAGCGCCTGGTCGGCAACGTCTACGCGATGCTCGCCGCCACCGCAGGCATCGGCAACACCGCCATCACCGGCGACAAGCTGACCGACATGCCGAAGATCACCCCGTCCGACGACAAGGCCGCCTACCCGTTCGGCACCGCGTCGGCCACCTACACGCTGTCCGCCAACCTCGGCTACGACCACGAGGCGGCCACCGGCGGCGCGCTGCCGCAGGACCTCGCGCCCTCGCGCATCGCCCCCGACGCGCTGGTCGGCCCGGCATGGCCGGCGATCTACGCGGCGCTCGGCTCCGTGTACGTCAAGGGCTACCCGGTCATCGAGGGACTGCTCAACGCGGTGCATCTCGACCACCTCATCGAGCTTGAGGAGACCGAGGACGAGCTGCTGAAGCACGTCGACGAGACCATCACGCTCACCAGCTGGGCCGAGGACTACTTCGAGTCCGCGTCCGGCCGCGTCGTGACCATCCACGTGCTGCACACCGCCGCCGACGGCACCGTGCTCGCCCGCGAGACCGAGCGCTTCGCCATTCGCGGCCGCGTCTACTCCGACGTGCTGCCGGCCGACGCCCCCGAATACGGTGGCGCCCTCGAAGCCAAGCAGGAGGACGACTCCGCCGCAGCCACGGTGCAGGCCACGCCTCGCCGTCTGCTGCGCCGCGTCACCGTCACCGCACCCGATGACATGACTGCATTCGCGCGTACCTCCGGCGACTTCAATCCGATCCACACCTCCACGCGCGGCGCCCGCATCTCCGGGCTCGCCGCCCCGCTGGTGCACGGCATGTGGCTGTCCGCCACCGCCCAGCACGCCGTCCAGGCGCTGGACGACAAGGGTGCTCACTACGAGATCGCAGGCTGGACCTACAACATGTACGGCATGGTACAGCTCGACGACAAGGTGGAGATCTCCATCGAGCGCGTCGGCAAGGTCGAGCACGGCGGCATGGCATTCGAAGTGACCTGCCGCATCGACGGTCAGCTGGTCTCGCGCGGCACTGCACTGGTCCGCGCGCCGAAGTCCGCGTTCGTCTACCCCGGCCAGGGCATCCAGAAACAGGGCATGGTGCTTGACGAGCGTGCCAAGTCGTCCGCCGCCCGCAGCGTGTGGGAGCGCGCCGACAAGCTGACCCGCTCCAAGCTGGGCTTCTCGATCCTCGCGGTCGTGCGCGACAACCCGAAGGAGCTCACCGCCAACGGCGTGACCTACCGTCACCCGGACGGCCTGCTCAACCTCACCCAGTTCACGCAGGTGGCGCTCGCCACGGTGGCCTACGCCCAGACCGCGCGTCTGCGCGAGGCCGGCTCCGACATCTGGCCGGCGTACTTCGCGGGCCACTCGCTCGGCGAGTACAACGCGCTGTCCGCGTTCGCCGACATCATCCCGCTGGAAACCGAGCTGGAACTGGTGTTCCACCGCGGCTCCACCATGCACCACCTGATCGAGCGCGACGCCCAGGGCCGCTCGAACTACCGCATGGGCGCGCTGCGTCCGAACCAGTTCGGCGTCAACGACGCGCACGTCAAGGAATACGTCGAGTCCGTCGCCAAGGCGTCCGGCGAGTTTCTGGAGATCGTGAACTACAACCTCGCCGGCCAGCAGTACGCGATCGCCGGCACGATCGCCGGCCTGAAGTACCTGCAGGCCGACGCGTCCCGCCGCGCCAAGGAATATGGCGGCAAGCCGCCGTTCATGCTGGTGCCGGGCATCGACGTGCCGTTCCACTCCACGCTGCTTCGCAAGGGCGTGCCGGAGTTCCGCGATAAGCTCGACGCGCTGCTGCCGCAGTACATCGACTACCGTGGCCGTCTGGTCGACCGTTACATCCCGAACCTGGTGGCGTCCCCGTTCGAGATGACGAAGGAATTCGCCGCCAAGATCCTCGAAGTCGTGCCGTCCGAGCGCATCAAGGCCGCTCTGGACGACCCGGCAGTGTGGGACTCCTACGCCGCCGACGACCAGAAGCTCGGCCGTCTGCTGCTCACCGAACTGCTGTCGTGGCAGTTCGCGTCCCCCGTGCGCTGGATCGAGACCCAGGCGCTGCTGTTCAACCCCGCCAACCGCGGTGGTCTCGGCGTGGAGGAGTACGTGGAGGTTGGTCTCGGCAACTCGCCGACGCTCGCCAATCTCGGCTCCAAGACGCTGCGACTGCCCGATTTCTCGGGTTGTGACGTGACCGTGTACAACGTCGGCCGCGATGAGGGCCGTGTGTACATGACCGACTCTGATTCGCTGGTGCCGGACGATGAGCCGGAGGAGACCGAGACCTCGGCGCCCGCTGCTGCTCCGGCTCCGGCTGCGCCCGCTGCCGCCGCGCCCGCCGCGGCTCCGGCAGTCGTCGCCGCGCCGTCCGCCGCTCAGGTCGGTTCCGCCGTCGCCGAACTCGGTTCCGCCGTCAGCGGCCCGGTCGACGACCTGCCGTTCAAGGCGTCCGACGCCATCGGTGTGCTCATGGCTTACTCCACAAAGATCCGCCTCGACCAAATCGGCGCGAACGACACGACCGACACGCTGACCAATGGCGTGTCGTCCCGCCGCAACCAGCTGCTGATGGATATCAGCTCCGAGCTGGGTGTGGCCAGTGTGGATGGCGCCGCAGAGGCGACGCTCACCCAGCTTGCACAGCTCGTCAACAAGGTCGCCCCGAACTACAAGGCGTTCGGCCCGGTACTGTCTGATGCGATCCGTGACCGCCTGCGCGCGCTGTTCGGTGCCGCCGGCGTCAAGCCCGCGCACATCCGCGAACGCGTGACCAACGTGTGGCAGCTCGGCGAAGGCTGGGTTGCCGCCGTGACCGCGGCCCTGCTGCTCGACACCCGCGAGGGTGCCAGCTCGCGTGGCGGTGATCTGGCCAAGCTGCCCACCGGCGCCGCCGCCAATGCGGCCGCCGCCGATCAGCTCATCGACGATGCGGTGGCCCTGGTCGGGCAGACCAAGGGCGTGGCTGTCTCCAAGCCGAGCGCCGGCGGCGCAGCCGGCGGTGCCGTGGTGGATTCCGCGGCGCTCGACGCCTTCGCGGAGAAGGTCACCGGTGCCAACGGCGTGCTCGCCTCCACCGCCCGTTACGTGCTCAACGAACTGGGCGTGACGGCTCCGGCCGCCGAACCCGGCGAGGACGAGAACGCGGCCGTCGTGGCCGCCGTCGACGCCGAGCTCGGCTCCGACTGGCCCAAGCAGGTCGAGCCGCGCTTCGACTCCCGCAAGGCCATCCTCTTCGATGACCGCTGGGCATCCGCGCGCGAAGACCTGGCTCGCCTGTTCTACAATGGCGACCAGTCTGTCGAGTCCCTGAGCTTTGTCGGCGCCGGCAGGGACGTCGCCGACCAGGCCAAGTGGTTCGCGTCCAAGAGCCATGGACAGCTCGCCGACACCTTCGACCGCATCGCCACCGAGGCCCTCGAATCGGTCGCCGACGTGCCTGACGCATCCCGCTTCGCGAACGACATCGCAGTGGTGACCGGCGTGGCTCCGAACTCGATCGCCGCGCAGGTCGTCAACGGCCTGCTGGCCGGCGGCGCGACCGTCATCGCCACCTCGCACAGCTTCCGTCCGTCCGTCAAGGCGTGGGCGAAGCAAACCTACCGCGAGCACGCGGTGGGCGGCGCCAAGCTGTGGCTGGTTCCCGCGAACCTGTCCAGCTACCGCGACGTGGACGAACTGGTCCAGTGGATCGGCAACGTGCAGAAGAAGACCTCCGGCGCGACCACCACGATCCTGAAGCCCGCATACGAGCCGACGCTGTTCTTCCCGTTCGCCGCCCCGCCGGTGCACGGCACGTTGACCGACTCCGGCGAACTGTTCGAGTCCCAGGCGCGACTGATGCTGTGGGGCGTGGAACGCGCGATCGCCGGCCTATCCGCCATCGGCGCCGACACCGACGTGCAGCACAAGCTGCATGTGGTGCTGCCCGGCTCCCCGAACCGCGGCATCTTTGGCGGCGACGGCGCGTACGGCGAGGTCAAGAGCGCGTTTGACGCGATCGTCAACCGCGCCCATGCCGAAAAGGTATGGTCGTCTCGTGTCACCTTCGCCCACCCGAAGATTGGCTGGGTGCGCGGTACCGGCCTGATGGGCGGCAACGACCCGCTGGTCGAGGTCGTCGAACGCCACGGCATCCACACGTACTCCACCGAACAGATCGCCGTGAAGCTGCTCGACCTGTGCACCGCGGAATCCCGCGCGGAAGCAGTCGAGCATCCGCTCGACGTGGACCTGACCGGTGGGCTCGGCAACGCCCCGATCGATATCAAGGCGCTGCGCGCCGAGGCGATGGCCGACGCAGAGAAGGCCGCGGCTTCCGCACAGCAGTCGGACGACGACTCCACCTCCGCGAAGACCGCCGCATCCGGCCTGAGCATCAAGGCGCTGCCCAGCCCGCACGTGCCGCAGCAGGCGCCGGTCGACCTGGCCGACTGGCAGAACGTCACCGCCAAGCCCGAGGACGAGATCGTCATCGTCTCCATCGGCGAGCTGGGCCCGTGGGGCTCCGGCCGCACCCGCTTCGAGGCGGAGCTCGGAATCCACTCCGACGGCAGCGTCGACCTGTCCGCCGGCGCGGTGCTCGAACTCGCGTGGAACATGGGTCTGGTCGAATGGCAGGACAGTCCGAAGCCGGGTTGGTACGACACCGACGGCAACCTCGTGCCCGAAGAGGACATCGCCGAACGCTACCATGACGAGGTCGTGGCCCGCTCCGGCATCCGTCCGTTCGATGAAGGCATGGGCAACGACTACAAGGACGGCGCCGACGAAGAGGAGACCGAGGTCTTCCTCGACCACGATGTCACCTTCTCCGTGCCCACCGAGGACATCGCCAAGGAATACGTCAAGATGGACGAGGCGCACACCTCCATCGCGGCCGACCCGGAGTCGGGCGAATGGAACGTCACCCGTCACGCCGGTTCGATGATTCGCGTGCCGCGTCGCGCCACGATGACGCGCACGGTCGGCGGCCAGTTCCCGAAGGGCTTCGACCCGCTCAAGTGGGGCATCCCGGCCTCGATGGTCGGCGACGTCGACAAGATCGCGCTGTGGAACATCGTCACCACCGTGGACGCCTACCTGTCCGCCGGCTTCACGCCGACCGAGGTGCTGCAGGCCATCCATCCTTCGATGGTGGCGAGCACGCAGGGAACCGGCTTCGGCGGCATGATGTCGATGCGCAAGCTGTACCTTGACCGCTTCCTCAACCATGAGATCCCGACCGATATCCTGCAGGAGGCCCTGCCGAACGTGGTGGCCGCGCATGTGATGCAGTCCTACGTCGGCGGCTACGGCAACATGATCCAGCCGGTCTCCGCCTGCGCCACCGCCGCGGTGTCGCTGGAGGAGGGCGCCGACAAGATCGCCCTCGGCAAGGCCGACTTCGTGGTCACCGGCGCGATTGACGACATCGGCGTGGAATCCGTGATCGGCTTCGGCAACATGAACGCCACCGCCAACTCGGAGGAGATGTACGCGAAGGGCATCGACGCGCGCTTCTTCTCGCGTGCGAACGACCGTCGCCGCGGCGGCTTCCTGGAGTCCCAGGGCGGCGGCACGATCCTGCTGACGCGCGGTGACATCGCGCTTCGCATGGGTCTGCCGGTCGCCGGCGTAGTCGGCTTCATCCACTCGTACGCGGATGGCGCGCACACCTCGATCCCGGCCCCGGGCCTCGGCGCCCTGGCGGCTGGCCTCGGCGGCCGCGACTCGAAGCTCGTGCACGATCTGGCCGCGCTCGGCGTCACCCCGGACGACATCGCCGTGGTCTCCAAGCACGACACGTCCACCAACGCGAACGACCCGAACGAGTCCGAGCTGCACAACACGCTGGCGCACGCCATCGGCCGCACGAACGGCAACCCGCTGTTCGTGATCTCCCAGAAGACGCTCACCGGCCACGCGAAGGGCGGCGCCTGCATCTTCCAGGTCAACGGCCTGACACAGCTGTTCAAGTCCGGCGTGATCCCGGCCAACGCCTCGCTCGACTGCGTGGACCCGAAGCTGGAGCGCGACGACCACATGGTGTGGCTCACCAAGCCGCTGCACGTCGGCCGCGTCAAGGCCGGCCTCGCCACCTCGCTCGGCTTCGGCCACGTGAGCGGTTTCGCCGCGATCGTGAACCCGGGTGCCTTCGAGGCGGCCGTGGCACACACCGCGGGTGAGGACGCGCTGAACGCCTGGCGCGAGCGTGCGAACGCCCGTCTGGCTGCCGGCCAGCGTCACCTTGAGGAAGGCATGATGGGTCGCGCGGCGCTCTACGAGCCGATCGACAACCGTCGCTTCCGCGAGGACGGCACCAAGCTCGCCGACGGCAATCGTTACAACGGCCACGAAGTCGAAAAGGCCATGCTGTTGAATCCTGACGCCCGCCTCGGTCAGTCCGGCTTCTTCGAAGCCTGATCTGCCGAGTCGTTCGTCAGGATTCCCTCGCGGGCGCAGGTAGCGCGCCCGCTCGCTTCGCCTACGGGGAGTTCACTGGACTCCCCGTTTGACGGCTCAGCCTGACGCCCGCCTCGGTCAGTC